>ERZ773077.308-NODE-308-length-36783-cov-15.123884_pt1 | contig 36783 bp, 33 predicted proteins | sample MGYA00580612_ERZ773077 | MGnify/ENA primary metagenome ERZ773077 (study PRJEB29015, sample SAMEA2737971) | human oral metagenome | biome: human oral; feature: human-associated habitat; material: dental | place: China | collected 2021 ...
GCAAACGAGCGGCATGAACTCAGGCTCGGGAAGGGACTGCTGTGTTCTCATGGTTGATTCCTTTCGTAGTCGATCTTTCTCACGGCGCCGGGGGCGTCCTCCGTTCTCCTTGGTCCCGGGACGGGGGTGATGAGGGGCGGCGGCGGACGCCCCCTCTCCCGTGAGGGAAGGGAGGGGCGAACTCATGTCCACACCGACCGAGACCATCGACCGGGGCCGCTGGTTGTTGCGCCACAGGCGGTAATGCTGGAGCCGACGTCGCGTTTCGGCGTTCCGTTTTCGGTCTTCAGCGTCGGAGGCGCGGCGGAACGCGCGAATCCAATCAACGAGCTTCCGTTTGATGACCTTTATGACCCCGACGGTGGGCACATTCGTGCCGGCCGACCGCTCTATACCGCCACGCCGCCACGCGATGAGCCCGGCGTCCTCCATCCAGTGAAGGCACCGCGACGTGTGGCGGAGGCTGTATGCCGCCCGTTTCGCGAGCTGGCGGGCCGTGATGGCGACCGTCGCCGACACGCTGGTGCGCTCACGCTGGGACGCCAGCGACAGGGCCTCCAGAATGGCGCGCGATGCCGCCCACTCACGGCCGCGCAGCGGCCCCCAGCCGATGCGCGACAGGGCCTCCAACAGCGCGGGCAAACTCATCGACGCATTCACCGCCCGCGTCGACGCGGGCGCGGAAGCGGCCCGGTCATCAGGATCGGGACCGCGCAGCACACGCCGCGCCTGAGCGACCAGCGCCGCGCGGTCCCCCTCAGTCCACACAGCCGGGACAGGCGCAGTGCTCATCGGCGAGCCTCCCTAAGCAGGTCGTCAGCCTGGGCGCGCAGGCGGTCCGCGTGCGCGGGATGCCCCATGCCCTCGATCTCGTCGGCGAGAGCCCTCATGCGCTTGTGCATGTCCAGGGCCTCGCCCGCCCTGATCCACTCCTCAGCGGTCGCCCGCACCAAGGCCCGAGCGGCCCTGCGCCGGGCCTCAATGTCCCTCATGCTGCCCCTCGTCATCACTGCTCACCCCGTTCCCGCCCGGGCCCGGCGTCGAGGGTGTCGGCGATCATGCGGAGCCGCGTCGCGAGCGTCTCGCGCGAGCATCTCGCGCCGCGTATTTCCACCGCGCCGTCCATCATGACCCATACGGTGGCGGCCAGATCGGGCCGCAGCAGGTCGATCACCTGATCCACCTGGACGATCTGCTCCGACGTCATCATCGAGGACCACCCCCGTCGCGCTCCTCACGGCGCGCCAGCCAGATCGTCGATGATCCCAGGGAGACGAGCATGACCGGAGTGGCCAGCGGCGACGGCGGGACCGGCGCGAAACAGAGGATGATCACGGAGACGTAGGAGACGATCATGACCAGGGCAGCGACCAGCTGCACCCAATCGACGCGGTACCGGCGCGGGCGCCTGGTGGAAGTGCTCATTCGTCGACCTCCCCGGTGGTGTGCGCGCGCAGATCGTCACGCAGGCGCATGGCGTCGAGAATGAGGTACTGCAAGGACCAGCCGAACCGAAGATCCATGGGGCCCGAGCAGGCGGCCCGCGCGCGGGCCGCCCCCAACGCCGTGAGCGCTTCGGACAGATTGACGATCATCTCGTCCACCAGGCCCGGCCCGCGAGAGAACTCTCCTTCGGTAGGCTCGGAGGCGTCACCCACCCGACCCGGCGGCACAAACCGGGGGCCGCCCACCGAAGGAGAAGAATCATGCACCAATGGATCGACTCGATGCCCATCAGCTCGTCGCTCGGGTTCGACTTCGACAAGATCCTCAGCAAGATCGGCGACGGCCCGGTAGACGTTGAGGACTTTCGCCAAGCGCTGGAGGCCATGCATGCCGCCGTCGCCGTGCTTGAGGCGCAAACGAGCGAGCAATTCCGCCGCGTCGCGGACGTCATCATCGACCGCACGAAAAGCACGGCCCACCGAGGCGGCACGACCGCGATGCTCGGAATGCTCGAGGGCGCGTTGACAGAACTCGAGGAGACCGACCGCACGCGCCGCTACCTCCTTGGCGAAGAGACGGACTAACACCGCCTCGTACAACCGAACCGTCCGCCCCATCACAACACCTCCATCGTGATGGCTACGCCGACGGGGACACCGTGCGCCGCCAGGCGGTCTAGATCATCTAGCGACCAGCGGCGGCGGCCCCGCAGCTTGCTTGAGAGGGATTGCTGACGCACACCAAGCGCAAGTGCGAGGGTCTCCTGTGTCACGCCACGCGAGGTCATCCACTCCTGAACGGCGCGGCTCACAGTTTGTTGCGAACTACTCATACGTAGTTATATACACCGTTTCGGTGTGCTATCGCAACAACACATTGACGTGTCGCACTGTTTTTCGGCGAAATTTCACGCCATTTTGGCGTAAACTGTGCTCATGAGCACCGCAAATACAGTCGCCTTCGACGAAGAATTTGATCTGGTTGATCTAGTGGCCGCGAACATCCGCGCAGGGGCCGCCCGGAGGGGTCTCACTCAGATGGATTTCGCGCGCGCCTTGGGAGTCCAGCAGCAAACCATCTCAAAACGCTGGAAAGGTAGGCGTACATGGCCATTGGAGGACCTGCCAACGGTCGCCAGCCTGCTTGGAGTCTCTGTCGCCGACCTCGTTACTGAGCCGGATACGCAGAACCCCCGCCGGTGGATCGCACCGAGGGGGGCCGCTGCGCGCTCGAAGGGACTCGAACCCCCAACCTTCTGATCCGTAGTCAGATGCTCTATCCATTGAGCTACGAGCGCGTGCCTCGAATTCGGGACGTCGAAAATTTTACATCCGCCTCGGTGATAGGACCAAACCGACGAGAGTGGCGCCAATCACAGCGGGGCATTGATCTTATGAGCTGGTCCGTCAGTCCGCTTCGGCGGAGTTTCGTCTTTTCGCGCCAGGGGTCTCGACCGCCAGTGACGCCGAGCTCGCACAGGCCGAGGTTTCGTCTTTTCGCGCCAGGGGTCTCGGCTTGAACACTGGTGTCGCCGCGTCACGACCGTGTCTCGTCTTTCCGCACTGGGAGCCTCGTCTCTTCACTTCGTCCCCTCCGGCCGACGGCACCCATCCGCTCCGGGCGATGGCGGAGTAGAAGGCGGCGCATTCGCTCAATCGATCTCATTGGACGCACATGCGGCGGCGGTGTTCGCGGCACGCGGGCGCGTTCGCGATGAGGGTGCCTACAATACCCGTATGACCGCGGAAGAATCCTGGAATGAATGGCGCAATCGCCGCAACTCGACCCTAGCTGACGAACACGGGTGGCTGAGCCTCGTCTCCCTTACGTGGATCACCCCTGAACCGGCGAATCTGCCGGATTTTCCAGGCCTTTGGCATGTTGTCGACGGCACCGTCCGCGCGGCGTTCTCCTCCGGAGATTCAGTGTTCCGGCACGGCGAGGCCCTCGCGGGGGAGGTGACCTTCACCTTTCCGAACGGTTCGGACATGTCGCTATCATCTGGAACGAAGGTCGCGGAAGTCGCTCGCCGTGGCGCCGGTTACCTGGTCAGGGTGCGTGACTCACAGGCGCCGACCTTGACGGCCTTCACCGGCGTGCCGACCTATGACTACGATCCCCAGGCCGTCGTCGCTGGTGAGTTCACGCCCTACAGTCGCCCCCGAGACGTCGCCATATCGACGGCCAATCCGGCGGTGTCTGGAACGGCGCATCTCATAGGCGACGTGTCCTTCACTTACGCGGGCGTCTCGTCCCGCTTGGCGGTCCAAGGCGGTGATGGCGAGCTCACAGCCGTGTTCCACGACGGAACCAATGGAGTAGAGACGGCGGATTGGCGGTCTGTCAGCTTTCCCGCTCCCGCCGCCGGCGAAGCTACCGTGACCATCGACTTCAACCGGGCGCTCAATTTCCCTGCGGCTTTCACGCCTTTCGGGACCTGCCCTCAACCGCCGGCTGGCAACGTGATAGAGGCGCCGGTGCGAGCGGGGGAACGCAGGCCGTAGCGCGACATGCCCGCAGACGATTGAGAGGAGTTGCCGGCCAGCCCGCGAAGACCTTCGATGCCTAGCCGGCGGGTTTGCTCTCCGGGGTGAACGGGCCCTGAGTCGTCCCCTCCGAACCGTCGTCGCGGATCCAGCACACAGTCAACGCTTCCCTGGCTCCGAAACGCGCCAGATGCCTGCCGATCACGGATTCGAAGTGTCCGATCTCATCAGAAGGGCACTTGAGCGACATCGTCAGCGCTTCATCGGAGGCGTGAAGGCCGACGGCGCAGGAGTCGGAGAACTCTAAGCTTCCCGACTCGCCGTCCCAGGAAGCGGATATCCTGCGCCCCATGTGGGCGGCGAGCTGCTTGCCGTATCTGGCGGCCCGAGATGTGGTCACGGTGGCAACGGATTCCATGATGAACCTCCTGGACGGCGTCTATTGCTCTTTTCGGCTCTTCAACTATTCGAGAACTCCCTGTGTGGGGGCGTTTTTAGCTTCGTCTGGAACTTTCAAACTCACATTAGCATCATCACTGATTTTAATATCATAAGTTAGAGAATAATTGCCGTAAGTTTTATCTTTCGAGCCCTTGATCTTCACTTTCATGGCTGTAAGTTTTTTACTGTTTTTAGCAATAGCGAACTCTATTTGCCCTTTTTCGGCGTCTTCAGCTTCCTCCTCGGCGCCATTGTCATCGAATTGCTTTGTCATAGACGTCAACGTGCCAGCCGGAGGCTCCGCGGACAGAATGTAGTAGTCGTCCGTGACTTCGACGTCGACATCGTCCGAATCCTCAATGAGCTGGTGCAGATCGGAAAGTCCCGCAGTCGCACCGGTGAGAGCGTTGTCAAAAGTCGTCTTGTTCAGAGTCTCCTTCGACCACAGGCCGTCTATATTCTCATAAGCGTTGTAATTGTTGTCATTCTTGACCAAGTAAATAGTGGAATTCTCGTCTGGAGAACTGGAAGTCGCCTTCAGCGTCGATGTTTCGGCGTCGTAGGAGATCTCCATACGGCCTCGAGTGGGCTCGGAAGTTTTCTGAGAGCGAATGACCATCTCGGCCTTCATGGTGAAATCTTTGCTCGGAAGCGCGTTGCCGCCGGTCGACAGAGGATTGTCCACTCCGTCGACGATTTCCAGAGCGGTTTCTTTGGAGGCGTCGTCGCGTCCATACGTACACCCAGAGACGAGTAGCGCGACTGAGGCGACGGCTGCCGCGATTTTCATCCGGTTCATGGATCCTCCTCGAGACCTCAAGATTGGATGATTAAATCTACACCACGAAGGAGCCTTTCTGTGGGGTATTCGCCTGTGACCCAGGTCTGATCGCAAAAGTGCCCCGTTCAGCGGCAGCTATCGAGCGGCGGACTGAGCTCGGGAAGGAGTCAAGCTACGAAGTGGGGCCGGCCCCGGGGCCGGCCCCACTGTCAGGCGGTTGGCATCAACCGACGGGTGACGGACTGAACGTTGAGCGGGAGCCCGAGAGCGGCTGTGCGTTCTTCGCGACGTCTGGCAACTTGATTGTGACGTTTGCTTTACGGTCAATCTTGAGTTTCAAACTGCCGTCTACGGAAGCACTACCGTCGGTAGTCTTCCCCTCGACCTGCAAGTCCAATGAGTTGAGTGCATAAGATTTCTTATCCACTTCGAATTCGAGGCTTGCTTTGATGCTCTTTTTATCAATATTGACTTTGGAACGTTGCGCATCGGTGATCAGTCGATCAATAACTTTGTCTTTTGGTGTGACTTTGATGACATAGTTGTCGCCTTTTTCACTGATTTTCACGTCCGCGTAGTCATTATTGGCGTAATTTGAAGGATTGATGCTTGGGATCGCCGAAGGATTCGAATTCCTCACTTTGTTCAGAGCCGAATCGATATTCTTCGACGGTGTGGTGGTCTTGACCCACATTCCGTTCATCGACCCGTAGAGATCATAGACGCTTCCGGCCTTGTGGGCATAGCCCTGGAGGTCCATTTTGTCATTGGTGAAACCTTTGCCGGGTACTTTGATCTTGCCCTTGAAAGAGGCGGAGGCGTCACCTGAATCGGCATCGTATTCGGCCTTGACCTTGCCGTCGACGTCGATGCTGTACGAATTGCTCGGCTCTTTGATCTTAAGCTTGACCTCACCATCGATCTTCGCGTCGGAGGATGGAATCGGCTTGTCCTTGTTCGCCTTGACGGCCTTGTCGATGATCTGGGATCGATCGGAGTCGCTTCCCTTAAATGGTGAATCGCTCTTGGAATCATCACTCTTGCATCCGGAGAGGGAGAGAGCGGTTACAACCGCCAAGGCGGCTGCTATTTTGCGAGACATGATTTCTCCTTGGAATGTTGCGTAAAGCGATGTCGACAGGCGGACACCCTCTTTCGCATTGTACGTGCTCGCCTCCCACCTGCCCAACCTTTCGCCCGTGTGGACCCCGCATTCCGGCGGGGGAGTTCTTCTAAAGGCTCCTGGGTCGACAGGGTGTCTCGCGTATGGTAAGCGCCCTCGTGAAGTGAACGAGGTCACGCGGCTGAGGAAAAGTCGTGGGAATAGAGCCACCCCGTCGAGAGTTGAGCTTGTTGGACTCAAGGAAAGCAGAGTCGAGCGGATGTAAGATCCGACGGCGAGCGAACTTGAGGTAGCGCCCAGCAGGGCTACCTGAAGAAGTGAAAAGGAGAAACACTCTATGGCACGTGCAGTAGGCATCGACCTCGGCACCACGAACTCTTGCGTTTCCGTCCTGGAGGGCGGGGAGCCGACCGTCATCGCCAACGCGGAAGGGGCACGGACGACGCCCTCCGTGGTCGGCTTCTCCAAGAACGGAGAAGTCCTGGTCGGCGAAGTCGCCAAACGGCAGGCCGTCACGAACGTCGACCGGACCGTCTCCTCCGTCAAGCGGCACATGGGGACCGACTGGACCGTCGATATCGACGGAACGAAGTACACCGCGCAGCAGATCTCGGCCTTCATCCTTCAGAAACTGAAGAAGGACGCGGAAGCCTACCTCGGCGAACCCGTCACGGAGGCGGTTATCACCGTCCCCGCTTACTTCAATGACGCTCAGCGTCAGGCGACTAAAGACGCGGGCACCATCGCGGGCCTCAACGTGCAGCGCATCGTCAACGAGCCGACAGCCGCGGCTCTCGCCTACGGCCTGGAGAAGGGCAAGGAGGACGAGCTCATCCTCGTCTTCGACCTGGGCGGCGGCACTTTCGACGTCTCCCTCTTGGAGGTGGGCAAAGACGACGACGGCTTCTCGACCATCCAGGTGCGCGCCACCTCCGGCGACAACAAACTCGGAGGCGACGACTGGGACGAGCGCATCGTCAACTGGCTCGTCGAGCAGGTCAAGGCCTCGTCCGGCGTCGACCTCTCGAAGGACAAGATCGCCCTCCAGCGCCTGAAGGAAGCCGCTGAGAAAGCCAAGAAGGAGCTGTCCTCGACGACGTCGACGAACATCTCCCTCCCGTACATCTCCATGTCGGACTCGGGCCCGATCCACGTCGACGAGACGCTGACCCGAGCGAAGTTCGAGGAGATGGCCAAGGACCTCCTCGAGCGCACGAAGGCCCCCTTCCACAACGTCGTTCGCGATTCGGGCATCAAGGTCTCAGACATCGACCACGTTGTGCTCGTCGGCGGTTCGACCCGCATGCCCGCGGTGACGAACGTCGTCAAGGACCTGACGGGCGGCCGCGAGCCCAACAAGGGCGTCAATCCCGACGAAGTCGTGGCCATCGGCGCGGCTCTGCAGGCGGGCGTCATCTCCGGCGATCGATCCGACGTGCTGCTCATCGACGTCACGCCGCTCTCCCTCGGCATCGAGACGAGCCTGGGCGGGACCGGCGGGATCATGACCAAGCTCATCGAGCGCAACACGGCCATCCCGACCAAGCGGAGCGAGACCTTCTCGACCGCGACGGACAACCAGCCGTCTGTGACGATCCAGGTGTTCCAGGGCGAGCGCGAGTTCACCCGCGACAATAAGCCGCTGGGAACCTTCGACCTGACCGGTATCGCCCCGGCCCCTCGCGGCGTGCCGCAGATCGAGGTCACGTTCGACATCGACGCCAACGGCATCGTCCACGTCTCCGCGCGCGACAAGGCGACGGGCAAGGAGCAGTCCATGACCATCACCGGCGGTTCGGCCCTTCCCAAGGAGGAGATCGACCGCATGGTCAAGGAGGCCGAGGAGCACGCCGCCGAGGACACCAAGCGCCGTGAGGAGGCCGAAGTCCGCAACCAGGCCGAGCAGACCGTCTACTCCGTTGAGCAGCTCCTCAAGGAGAACAAGGACAAACTCCCCGACTCCGTTTCGACCACCGTCAAGGAAGCCGCGGACAAGGTGACCGAAGCCCTCAAGGGCGAAGACGTCGAAGTCGTCAAAAAGGCCCTTGACGAACTCAGCGAGAAGTCACAGGAGATCGGCAAGGCCCTCTACGCCTCCGGTCAGACCGGAACCGCTCAGACGTCATCCGCGAGCGGCGCTTCAGAAGACGTCGTGGACGCCGAGATCGTCGACGACGAGGAGAACAAGTGACGGATCCTCAGGCGCATCCCGAGGTCCCCGAGGAAGAGGCGGTCGGGGTCGACGCGACGTCGACCGCCTCGGTCGGCGATGCCCACGCAGCCGGTGAGGCGGATGCCCCGGACGTCGACGCGACCGAGGCTGCCGCTGGGCAGGCGGAAGACGCCGCCGCTTCGAAGGACCGAACAGTGAAGAACGAAACCGGAGAAGGCGGGGATCCGGAGCGATCCGCCGCCGGCGTCCGGAAGGCGGATGCGGGCGATTCGTCTGATCCGCTCAGTGAGGCGATGGCGTCCATCGCCTCACTGGAGGATCAGCTTGCCCGGCGCACCGCCGACCTTTACAACGTCGAGCAGGAATACGGAAACTTCGTGCGCCGCTCCAAAGCGGAGGGCGCGGCGCGCCGGGAAGAGGGAGTCGTCTCCGTGATCACCGCCCTCCTCCCCGTGCTCGACGACGCCGAGCTGGCGCGTCAGCACGGCGACCTGACGGGACCCGTCGGAGCGATCCTCGACAAGGTGGAGCAGACCCTGCGGTCGGCCTTCGGCGTCGAGCGTTACGGCGCCGAAGGGGACGACTTCGACCCCCAGGTCCACGAGGCGCTCATGCACTCTTCGTCCGCGGACGTTCAGACGGAGCAGATCGGCACTCTCATCCAGCCGGGGTACCGGATCGGCGAGAAGATCGTCCGAGCGGCGCGCGTCGGAGTCGTCTCCCCCGAGTAGCGCATGCGTAGACGAACGGACAGGGATGAGATGCAGATGCACAGGAACGGGGAGGTGAGGCGCGATGGCTAGCCAGGACTGGATGGAGAAGGATTTCTACAAGGCGCTCGGAGTCTCCAAGGAGGCTACGGACGAGGAGATCAAGAAGGCCTATCGCAAGCTTGCGCGCCAATACCACCCCGATCGCAATCCGGGCGACAAAGCGGCGGAGGATCGTTTCAAGGAGGTCGGCGAGGCCTACCAGGTGCTGTCCAACGAGGCCGACCGCAAGGAATACGACGCGATTCGCGCCTTCGGAGCGGGCGGGCCACGGTTCACCGCAGGCAGCGGATCCTCCGCGGAGTTCGAGGACATGTTCGCCTCGATGTTCGGCGGAACTCAGTTCTCCGGTTCGGAAGGCTCGGGATTCCGCGCAGGCTCGTCCGGCGGTTTCGAGGACATTCTGGGAATGTTCGGTTCCGGAGGCGGGCGAAGCGGTCGGTTCGGCGGCTTCGGCTCCTCCCGCAGAGCCGTCCGTGGCGAGGACCTGACGGCCGGCATCTCGATTCCGCTGCGTAAGGCGGCGTCGGGCACGACCGTCAAAGTGACGACGGCGCGCGGGAAGTCGGTCACGGCGAAGATCCCGGCCGGAGTGACGGACGGGCAGAAAATCCGCATCCCCGGCAAGGGCGGCGAAGGCCTCAACGGCGGTCCCGACGGCGATATCATCGTCACGGTCAACGTCGAGAAGCATCCCGTCTACGAACTTCGCGGCAAGGACGTGTACGCCGATGTCCCGGTCTCCTTCCCCGAAGCCTCCCTGGGCGCCACGATCGAGGTTCCCACGCTCGACGGCAAGACCGTGAAGGTGAAGGTCCCCGAGGGATCCTCAACGGGGAAGCTTCTGCGGATACGCGGCAAGGGCGTCGGCACGGGCGATATGTACGTACGCCTCAAAGTGGCCGTGCCGAAGAGGCTGTCGGACGAAGCCAAGCGCGCCGTCGAACTCTTCGCTTCGGCGACCAGCGACGCCGACCCGCGCGGCGAGTTCGCGAAGATGGCGAGAAACTGACATGCCAGGGCGAGACGCGGCGGTTCTCACCGTTTCGGTGGCCGCACAGCTGTCCGGGATGCACCCCCAGACGGTCAGGCAGTATGACCGTCTGGGGCTCGTTCGCGCTCGCCGGACCCGTGGGGGAGGCCGCAGGTATTCCCTGGACGACGTCGACAGGCTTCTGGAGATCCAGCGGCTGTCGCAGCGGGAGGGGATCAATCTCGCGGGCATCGCCCAGATCATCGAGCTCCAAGACGAGAACGCGAGGTTGCGCGAACAAGTGGACAGCCTGTCGAGGCAGCTCGCCGCCGCCAGGGAGGCAGCTGAGCGTCAGCGCCTGTTGGACGAGCGGGTCTTCGCCGCCAGGGCTGACGGAACTGTCCTGGTTATGACGAGAGACGAACTGCGGTCTCGTCCGACGTCTGAAGAGACGGAGCTGGCGGACGAGGAAGCCGAGTGGTTCGAGCGGCAGAGCGAGGCGAAATCGGCGATCGTCGTGTGGCGGCCGCGCTGAGCGGAGGCCGCCGTTCGACGACCGGCCGAAAGCGCCTCCGCCCCCGGCCGTCCGCGTCATCTCTCCCAGTGGAAGGCCGTCTCACCGCCGCACATGACCGTGGACGAGCACTGTGGTTCGAGTGCGAGCCTGACGCGCAGGTCCTGATCCGGAGCGTCGCCGCTCACCCTGTACTCGATCCACGCGTTTTCCTTGGCGATCACTTTCAGACGGCCCTTCGACAACCACGGATTGCGGCGTCGCAGGCCGATGAGCCGCTGATAGATCCGATACATCCATTCGCCCGCGGGAGACAGCTCCGCCGGGGAAGCCGGCAACGGCGGGCGCAGCTCGTCGTCGGCGTGCAGGCCTTCGAGTTTCCGGCCCTGGAAAGCCTGTTCGTCGCCGTAGTAGACGGAGGGCATGCCGGGCAGCGTGAAGAGAGCCGTGGCGGCCAGGACGGCGCCGTCGTCGCCCACTTCGCTCGCGATCCGGGTGACGTCGTGATTCCCGATGAACGTCTGCGGCACGAAACCTCGGCACATCCCGGCGTGCCGGTCGAGCGCCCAGGCGAGCTCCCAGAAATTGCGGTCCTTGATCGAACTCCACGTGCCCTTCCACAGCTCGTATTGAGTGACGGTGTCCAGGCCGCTGGCCTCGACGAAGCCGGAGTAGTCCCCGTGGATCATCTCGCCTAGGAAGAGGACTCCGGGGAATTCACGGCGCACCCGCCCGGTGACCTCCCGCCAGAATTCCGGAGGCACCTCGTAGGCGACGTCGAGCCGCCACCCTGCGATGCCTCTGCGCAACCAGTGGAGCATGACTTCGGCTACCAGGTCGGCCACCTCGGAGTTGGAGTGGTCGAGGGCCGTGAGGCCGCCGTGCCCTTCCCATGAGCGGATGGCGCCGTCCTCGCCGCGGCGGGAGAGCCTGGCGGCGTCGGGGTGACTCGCCGCCACGTGGTTGAAGACTCCGTCGAGCAGGATGTTCAGGCCGCGCGCGCGGCATTCGGCCACGAGACGGTCGAAATCGTCCGCGTCGCCCAGGCGGGGATCGATGGCGAAGTGATCGAGCGTGTCGTACCCGTGGGAGACGGAGTCGAAGATGGGGCCGAGTAGAAGCCCTGAGCACCCCAGTTCGATCGCGTAGTCGAGCCAGGCGTCCAATCTTCTGAGACGGTGGCTGCTTTCGCTCCCGTTCCGCTCGTGGATCGGGGCGCCGAGGGCGCCGAGGGGGTAGACGTGCCACCAGATGGCGTCGTCGAGAAGAGACACGGATCCTCCTATTGAGTCAGTATCAACAGCGCTATTGAGTTTAACTCAATAGGGGTTAGGATGGGAAGTATGAACCCTGAGAGTCGCCGCAAGCGCAAGCGGATTCCGCAGCGGCGCCGGATGAGCGCCGAGGATCGGCGCCAGGTGATTCTCGGGGCCGCGGGCGAGGAGTTCGCGCAAACGAACTACGCGAGTGCCACGATGGCCGGCATAGCCGAAAGGGCTCAGACCTCCCAGGCGCTGGTCTTCCACTACTTCGGTTCGAAGGCCGAACTGTACGCCGCCGTGGTACGGGAGACCATCGGCGTCCTGGCCCGGGCCCAGCGCCGGGCGATCGCCGATCTCGGCCAGGTTGGCGCACGAGAGCGGGTGAAGGTGTCGCTTCTCGTCTACCTCGATCACATTGCGGGGCACCCCGATGCATGGGCGGTGCCTCTGCGCGGGGGAGACGAGCCTCCCGAGGCTCTGGGCGTCCGGGAACGGGCCAGGAAAGCCTACGTTCGCGAACTCTCGGAGCTCCTGGGAATCGGCGAATGGAAGCGGCACGGATACGCTGTGCGGGGCTATTTCGGGTTCCTCGACGCGGCCTGTTTGGCGTGGGTGGAGGCCGGTTGTCCCGCCGACGACCGGCATCTCCTCATCGACGCCGCCCTCGGCGCTCTGGAGGGGGCTTTGGGCGATTGGGGCGGTTGACAGCTCCCGTGCCCCAGGCGATTCTAGGCTTCCAGATCCTCGACGGTCCGATCGATGACGCTCTGGATGAGATCCCCGTACATTCGAATCGCCTGAGCCGAGCTCAGGGAGGTGGCGGCCTTCAGCCGGAGTGCATACCGAGTCAGGACCATCCCGGAGACAATGGCCTGGACTTGGGCCAGAGCCTCTAGTTTGGCAGCCGTACGTCCGGGGAAGAAGAGGTCGAAAGCGCGCCCCATCTGCCGTTCGACGACGCTTCCGTAGAGCTGGATGGTACCAGGGGCGTCGAGGAACGAGTTGAGGATGCCCTCGCCGGTGGAGGATTCCCAGATTCTGACGATGAGGGAGGCGAGCCGCCGTCCGAGGGCCGAAGTGCCCAGCTCCGTGGCGTGCTTGAAGACCTTGTCCGGGTCGATGCCGATCTCCATGGACGCGAAAAAGAGGTTTTCCTTCGATGAGAAGTAGTGGTGGACGAGGGCCGGATCGACTTCAGCCTCCCGGGCCACCGCACGTAGGGAGGTTCTGTGGAAGCCGTCGCGCAGAAAGAGGCGCGAAGCCACATGCGCGATGTGGCTTCGCGTATCGGGGTTCCCCGGGCGGCGCCCCCTGTGAGGGCGATTGCGCGTGGGAGATTCGACGTTGCGCGGCGTTCCGCCATCGGAGGCGGGGTCGTCCGCCGGGAGGGCGGTCACGGCGTCCTCCTGCGGAGAGTGCGGGACGCCAATGCCAGAGCCAGTGCGGTGCATCCCACGACGATCCCCAAGCTCGACCAATAGTGCGAGGTCAGATTCGAGTGCTGAGCGACTTCTTCCAAGGCGTCCACAGACCACGACAGAGGCATCGCATTCGACAGCTGGTGAAGCCACTCGGCCATCTCGTCCCGCTCGCCCAGGAGCCCGCACAGCAGAACCTGCGGCACGATGATCGCGGGGGTCAGCTGCACCGCCTGGAACTCGTTGCGGGAGACGGCCGAGGCCAGGAGCCCCAGCGCGATCCCCAGGACGGCGGTGATGAAGGAGACCAGCAGGACGGCGAAGATGCTTCCCGTCAGGCGCATGTCCAGCGCCCAGTAGCAGAAGAGCGTGGTGAACGCCGACTGCACGAGGGCGAAGACGCCGTAGGCCAGGGTGTAGCCCAGGATGATGTCGGCCCTGTGTATCGGGGAGGCCATGAGGCTTTCCAGCGTTCCCGAAGTGCGTTCGCGCACAGTTGCCACCGCAGTCAGGAGGAACATGATAAACAGCGGGAAGACGGCAAGGATGGACAGTTCGATATGGGAGACCAGCGGCTCGGCTCCGGCGAAGATCTCGTGGAGGAGCGTGACGAGCACGATGGGGACCAAGGTGACGAGGGCGACGGAGCGCGGATCGTGCCGGAGTTGGCGTAGAACTCGACTCGCGATGGCGAATGTCAGCCGGCTCATGCTGCATGCTCCTTGATGAGATTGAGGAAGGCGGTGTCGAGGTCCTCGACTCCCGTGCGCTTGCGGATATCGTCGGGGCTGCCTGTGGCGAGTATCTCACCGTGGCGGATGAGCAGCAGTTTGTCGCAGCGGGCGGCCTCGTCCATGACGTGGGAGGAGACGAGGATCGTTGTGCCCGCTGCCGCTCGCTCTCGCAGAAAGTCCCAGATCTCCTCCCGCAGCACCGGGTCGAGCCCGACGGTGGGCTCGTCCAGGAGAAGCACGGGAGGATTGCCGACGAGTGCGCAGGCGAGGGCGACGCGAGAGGTCTGCCCGCCGGAGAGCCGTCCCGCCGGCTGGCCGGCCAGTGAGGCGAGATGAAGGTGCTCGATGACGGACTCGGCCTCGCCGCGCTCGGCCCCCGAGATGCGCGCCCAGTATGCGACGTTCTCGCGCACTGACAGGTCGGTGTATACCGAGGATGCCTGCGTCATGTATCCCAGACATCGTGCTGCGGCTCGGGTCCCGGCGGGATACCCGAGTATCTTCACAGTTCCCGAGTCGATGCGCTGAACTCCGGCGATCGAGCGGATGAGTGTGGACTTCCCCGAACCCGACGGGCCGAGAAGGCCCGTGACGGTTCCGGAGTCCAGCTGCGTGGACAGGCCCGGAAGCACGAGACGCCCTCCCCGGCTCACCCGCAAGTCGCGGACCTGGACTGGTGCTGTGTTCATGGCTTCAGACTAGGTGCGTTCGCGGCTGCGGACAAGGAATGGTGAATTAATGCAAAGGCTTCACCATCGCTATTTCATGGGGGAAACGGGATGAACGGAGACGGCGTTCACCACAGTGATGAATTACCGGAGATGCCGTCGGCACCGATAGGCGGCGAGTATGGGGGATACTACCCATATGCGGACGATGAATTCCTTCCTTTAGGGGATGTAACCTCGTCTCATGGCGGAAAGGTGTTCCTCTGACGTCAAGCGCGGTTGCGGCAAGGATTGCCGTCGACTTCGGGGAGCATCTGTCTGCACGGCTACCCGCGGGAGCGTGAACCGTTGGGCGTGTTTCCGCTTGCCGGTGCCTGTCGCCAATGCGTGAATGGCACACCCCCCGAGGCACCGGCTTCGAAGAATAAGGAATCGGTGCGAACCCCCCGTTCGCACCGATTCCCTTCGCGCGGTAAACGCGCGATCCCAATCTCTGTCTTCTCGATTGCGCATGTGTTGAGGTTGGGTTGAGGTGAGCGTGTGGGTTCCGGATTCAGAACCTTTCGCTGCTCTAGGAATAACCTTAGGGCTGGAAGGTTTCGAGCGCACTCCCCCTGCGGGATGATTTCCCGAGCTTGTGCAGGATTCTGTGGGCTACCCTTGACTTGGCCTGGAGATAGACCTGCCTTGGCCCGCAGTCAGAGCCGCCCCGCGTACCGCGCTCAGTTGGGCGCGGGCGGCTACGCTGATCTCAGGCAGGCCGTGAATCGGTATTCGGTTCGGGGCTGCGTGAGCGAGGGCGGCTATCGGCTTCTTCCCCGCGCTACCGGACTGGGCGCGTTCCAAAAGAACCAAGGTCGTGCTTCCGCAACGGCCCGCCAGCGCCTAACATGGGTAGTGCCATTTTGATGCGCCGGTCATCGCCGCAACGCTCACCCAGCTGCCGGAACGATGTTCCCTTTGCTGCCGAAACGAGAGCGTTTCCGGCGCTCGGAACGACGATTGCCCGGCGCAGGCCTGAAATGCTGCCGAAAGGGCAGCAGGAAGAGGAATGAACATGAATATCGCAAGGAAAAGGGGGCGTGGGCTGTCGCTGGTCGCCGGCGTCGCCATGCTCGCCTCACCGGCCATCGCCGTCTCGGCCTCGGCCACCACGTCGGGAGACGACATCGTCATCAACGAGGTCTACGCACACGGCGGCGAACGGGGCGCTGCCTACTCCTCTCAGTTCGTCGAACTGTACAACCCGACGGCACATCCGATTTCGCTCAATGGGATGGTCCTCGGCGTCAACGTCCCCGATCACAAGGAGCTCAAGGGCCTGACGAAGCTCACGGGGACGATCGCGCCGAAGGGCCATTACCTCATCAAGGGCGTGAGCAACGGAGAGGACGGCAAACCGCTGCCCGCCGTCGACGCCCAGGCCCCTCTGGGCATTCCCGCAAACGGCGCAGTGGTTCTGGCTCGGGGCGAGGAGGGCGTCGCCGCGGCCAACGGGAAGTCCGACTTGGCCGGAACCCCGGGTGTGATCGACGCCGTGGGATGGAGTCACGGCGACAGGAAGGAGACCGAGGCCATCGACAAGTGCGTGGAGAAGCGGTGCGTCACCGAGGGCTTGGCGTACAGCCGCGTCGACGGCCGTGACACGGACAACAACAAGGCCGACTTCACGGTCGCCGCGCCGACGCCGGTCAACTCCTCCGGCGAAGGCGCTGCGCAGCCCGAACCTTCGCCGTCGACGAGCCCTCAGCCGTCAGCACAACCTTCGCCGTCGACGAGCCCGACCACCCCGGGCTCCACAGCCTCGCCTTCTGCGACGTCCGGGGCTTCGACGTCCCCCGGCGGCGCGACCTCCGAGCCGGCCCAACCGAGCGCCGATCCGACGGGCACGCTCGGAGCCGGAGGCGTGCAACAGGATCCGGAGGGCAGGCCGTATACCGATCCCTGCCAGAAAGCGGGCACGTGCAACGTCTTCTTCATCAACAGCCTTACCAAGTACTACAGAGAATACGGGATGATCACGGTCAAGGGCGACGTCGTCGCAGGCAACTTCTTCGGCACCGGCTATGACACCGTGGCCGTGCGCCAGGGTGAGAAGTTCACCCTTTACGAGTCGAGGAGGTCGGATTCGAAGACGAAGACCTTCACCTTCACGGGCGGCGGCACCGGCCAGGTGCTTGCCGGAGACTTCAACGGCGACGGCAAGGACGACCTCGCCGTCAAGAACGGGAACGTCTTCTCCATCAAGTACGATCTGACGACCTCCGGTCCCGCCGACGCGACGGTCACCTACGGGCGGCCCGACGACGTCGGCCTCGCTGGCGACTGGGACGGCGACGGCAAGGACACGCTGGGCGTACGCCGCGGGAACATGAACTACCTGCGCAACAGCCTCTCCGGAGGCAAGGCCGACGTTGCTTACGCCTACGGGCGCGCCACCGATACCGCCGTCGCCGGCGACTGGGACGCCGATGGCAAAGACTCCGTGTGGGTCCGCCGCGGCAACGTCCTATACGTGCGCGACGTGCTCCAAGGCGGCGACGCCGACCTGACGCTCGCCTATGGGCGCGCTACCGACAAACTGATCGTGGGCGACTGGGAGAAGGACAAAACCGACACCATCGGGCTGGTCAGGCAGTGAAGACCAGGGGGCGGTCGTACCATTGACCTTGCCGATTGTGCGAGGCGCTGCGCGCCGTATCGCATTCTCGGGTCATGGAACGTACCGCCCCCGGGGCCGGATCGGGCGCACCCTTCGGTGCCGGGGAACACCCGCCCCTCGGGGCCCAAAGGAGGACCATTGCCGAACCATCCGCTGAACTCGGAGCTTCTCGCCTCGTTCGCCTCGGATTTCCGGGACGATCGCACTGCGCGCATCGTCCAGAACGCCGTCGCCGAGACCGCGATCTCTAAGGTGGCGATCAACCGCGACGTCGTCAACTCGATCGACCCGTCGATGTCCGTGCGAGTCGACAAATGGCCGATCACCAACCAGAAGCGCTCCGGCCGCTGCTGGCTGTTCGCGGGGCTGAACTCGCTCAAGCCGGCCGTCTACAAGCAGACCAAACTCGAGAGCTTCGAATTCTCGCAGAACTACCAGCATTTCTGGGACAAGCTCGAGAAAGCCAACTACTTCCTCACGTCGATGATCGACTTGGCGGACCGCCCACTCGACGACCGGACCGTCCACTACCTCCTCCACTATCCCATCGACGACGGCGGTCAGTGGAACATGTTCGCCGCGCTCGTCGAGAAGTACGGGGTCGTTCCGAAGTATGCGATGCCGGAGACCGAATCGTCCTCGAACACCGCGGAGATGAACCACACGCTTGAGATGCTGCTGCGCCGGGGAGCACGCGACGTCCGCGCGGCGGTGGCGGCAGGCGGGGACGCGCAGGCCGTCCGCGTGTCGGTGCTGCGGCAGGTCTACCGGGTCTTGGCGATCCACTTGGGCACGCCGCCCGAACGGTTCATCTGGCAGTGGCACGAGAAGGACGGTGACTTCCACCGTGAGGGCGAGTTCACGCCGCGCGAGTTCGCCGAACGCTATCTGCCCGATCTCGACCAGTACGTGTGCCTGGTCAACGATCCCCGTGAGACCTCGCCGTTCTACCGTTCCTTCACCGTCGACCGGCTCGGCAATGTGGTGGGGGCCAAGCCGGTCACCTATGTCAACGTGCCGATCGAGGTGATCCGCACGGCCGCCGTCGCCACCCTCGAAGCGGGCGATCCCGTGTGGATGGGGTGCGACACCGGCAAGCAGGCGGATCGCAATCGGGGATACTGGGACGGCAACCTCTACGAGTACGAAGTCACCTACGGTATCGATCTGGCGATGACGAAGGCTGAGGAGCTCGAATACGGCGAGGCCATGATGACCCACGCGATGGTCTTCACCGGCGTCGACCTGGTGGACGGCGAGCCCCGCCGGTGGCGCGTCGAGAACTCGTGGGGCGACGAAATCGCCGACAAGGGCTTCAACACGATGAACGACTCCTGGTTCGACCAACACGTCTTCGAGGTCGCGATCCGCAAAGACCGCCTGCCCGCCGACGTCCTGGCCGTTCTGGACACCGAGCCGATCGTCCTGCCCGCCTGGGACCCCATGGGCTCACTCGCATGAGGCCTGTGAGGCCCCAGCCGGCAGCCCGGTAGGTGGCTTAGAAGCCACAACGCGTGCCTGAGGCCGAGATTGTAGCGTACGCGATGCGGCGCTCACCGCACCTCGATGCCGGGAGGCACACGGGCGGGTGTGCTCGGTGACGCGCTGGCTGGGCGCCGCGCGGGGCGGCACGATCCGTCGAGTTGGATGTGGGGTGGGCTTCTGAGCCCACCCCACACGGCGTTCGTCAGGTGTGGCGGCCGGCGTCGGCGATCGGTGCGAAGTGCGCCCTGACGGCTGCGGCCAGGTCCATCGGCGAGACGTCGATGGACAGGTCCCGCCTGCCGCCTGAGACGAGTACGGTGGGGAGCTCCCGCGCCGATTCGTCGATGACGATCGGGCTGGACGTGCGCTGGCCGAGCGGCGAGATGCCGCCGGTGACATAGCCGGTGAGTCGCTCGGCGTCCTGCGCCTGCATCATGCAGGCCTTCTTGCCTCCCACCGCTCTGGCGAGGGCTTTGAGATTGAGCATCCCGCTGGCCGGGACGACGGCGCACACCGGATCGCCGTCCACCTTCGCCATGAGGGTCTTGAATATCGTCGACGGATCGCGCTCGAGCACCCGCGCGGTGTCGAGGGCGTAGCCTCCCTCCTGATGCTCGCTGTGCTGGACCTCCACCAGGGCGTACTCCAGGCCCGCCGCCTGAGCCGCATGGAGCGCAGGCGTCCCCGAGGGGCGATGCATCTTCTTCTTGGACACGCTTCGAGTTTATCGCGTCGATGACGAGAATGGCTGTGGTGGAGGCGAGCTTTCAATTGGCTAGGAACGCGCTGGCCGTATGTAATCACCAATCGCATTTAAGCGTCCGTCTTCGATTCCGCAATCCATCGCTTCGTCCAAGAGCTTCTGGATTTTCGAACCACGGCGCGAATATCCGAAGAATTTCGAAGCGACTACTCGCTGAATCTCATCACGAGTCGCCCCTCTCAAAGATCGTGTAACAGTTACTATAGCGTTAATAGTTTCAGCTAAACTCACAGAATTATACCAACGTTGGGTGCCTTTGCGCACTCTGTAAGCTTTTCTGAATTTGTCGTATTTCTCGCCTGGCGGAAACACTGAGCCATCACGTGGATCAATCGACAGACTAAGTGGGATTTTTCTGATAAGTTGGCGAAGCCTAGGCTCTGACACTCGTTCCAAGCCGAGTTCTTGACCCGCGCGTTTGGCCAACCACCTTGCGGGCATGGGACCCTCTGCCTCGAGGATGTCTCGAATGAGATCGCTGAATGTGCCATGTGAGGATGACATGGCGAAGTTGAAACCGCTGTCCAGATCCTCAATAGTGAGTCCGTAATTTGTGCCATCGAACTTTGTGAAATTCTCAATTACAATAATCGTATCATCGATTTGATTCACATTAGAGTCTTCTACGCTAATTAGAATATCATTATTTGCTTTACTTATGTTATAATTTGTTCTTTCTTGCAATTTACTGTGTAGATCTTCAATTTTACTGATATTATTTTTAGATTTCACTCCAATTATAGATTGAAATTCATGTAAAGCATTCCAGTTTGTATTTTTATTATCATTAATTTTAAGATCCGAATTTTCTATATTGTTCTTAAAATTGGTTGATTTATGAGTAGAATTATCTTTAAAATCGGAAAAGGATGTTTGAAACTCTTTTTGTTGTTGAATACGGTCTTGTGAAGTTTCCATAACCGTACTGCAGAGCCGGTTGATGACACCTTCTCTGTCGCCCAGCCATTCTGGAAGCCATACACGTTCAACGACAGGCCAACCCATGAGTTGACTCAGAACCGTTAATGGAAGTCCATCTCGATCTACAACAGTCTTGCGTTTATACCAAGATTCTCCGTCAAGCAGTATAGCCATACACGGGTGATCGGGGTCTTCCGCGGAGGCCACCGCAAGATCGATCCGGAAATCCGAGATGCCGACGTCTGTCGATACGATAAGCCCGCGGTTTCGCAGTTCTTCGGCGATCTCATCCCGGTGGTTGTCGCGGTGGCTCCGCTTTCTCAGGTCGCCGTCGGTGGCCTCCGCGCCGTCACGAGCCGTAAGGAGATAATCGCGCAAATGCTTTATCCCCACGGAACTCGTATCGCCTACACGCAATTCCTCCGGTTCGAAACTGCAGAATAGGCGGATCTCGCGTCGTGCCCGAGTGATGGCGACATTGAGCCGCCGCTCGCCACCAGCCTGCGAGAGCGGGCCGAAATTGAGTGGAAGCGTACCTCTTTTGTTTCTGCTGAATGCAACAGAGAAGAAAATGACGTCACGCTCATCTCCCTGGACGTTTTCGAGATTTTTCACAAACAATCCGTCGGGCGCCTCGAGGGCTTGGGTTATCCGCTCATCGTCTAGGTCTCGAAGCATCCTGTCGATTAGATCTCTCTGCTGTATGTTGAATGTGATGACTCCCAACGATGGTTTTCTATCGGTTTCGGCGAAACGCAGTTGAATCTCCTTGACGATGGCCTTCGCTTCCTCAGGATTCGTTCGTTTTGCCCGCCCCGCGGAATTCCGCAGGAATTCGCCGTGAATCCGCTCGAAATGGAGGCCGGAGCGTTTGTCTTCGGGCCGCGCGGGCCCCGGGAACGTCGAGAGGCGATCCGCGTAGTAGCGGTGATTCGAGAATGCGATGAGCCTCTCGCTCTGACTGCGGTAATGCCATGACAGCCATTGGCGCGGCACCTGCGCATTGACGCACTCGCTCAGAATCGACTCTTCGTCGGCCACGGTGTCGCTGACGATCGCCTCCTCATCGATGGACGTCTCGGCAAAGGACGTGGGCGGCATCTGCTTGCTGTCTCCGACGACTACGACGGACTTTCCTCGGCCCATTGCCCCGATCGCGTCCGCGACCCGCACTTGGGAGGCCTCATCGAATACGACGATGTCGAACGGGGCGGTGTTTGCTGGGAAGAACTGGGCGACGGATGCAGGGCTCACTAGGACGCATGGTGTGAGCTGAAGGATGATATCCTCGAATTGTTCGAACAACTGACGAATCTTCATCCCACCGCGCTGACGCGAGATTTTGCGCTTCAGCAGACCGATCCGTCCGGCTTTCGACCCCGTGTCGATCTTACGTTTCTCGATGACGCGCGCGGGCAAGACTTGAGCCATGTCGGCGCGGATTTCGGGGATGATGTCCATGAGGCTGTCGATGTTCTTGCGTTGTGCCGTTAGATCGAAGCTCTCCACATGCTGAAGTTTTGTGCGTTCCTTCACAGTGGCGTCGATGAGTGCGACTTCGAACTCGTTGTCGAGGATATCGCAGCGTCGTCCTCCTTCGAGGATCGAATGCGCGAGATCGCCCAGACCGAGCGGTTCTAAAGCCTCGACGGCGGCACTGAACTTCAACCAAGCCTGCAAAGAGGAATACGCGAGTTCCTCCGTAAGGAAGCCGGCCTCACGCTGAGACCAGCGAACGAGGAACGATTGGCCCCTCAGCCATGCGTGGGTGTGGGGATTCTCGGAATCCATGTGGGAGGCTTTAACCAGTCCAACTAGCGAGGAGATGAGTTCCGCAAGGGCCTGCCCGACTTCTGCACGTTGAGAGGTGCCTGCGATCGAATCCATGACGTTGCGGAAAGATCCGGGACGTTGGCTTTTGGCAGCTTGATCGAGGCCCGAGGTAAGGATCCGGAATGTGTGTTCGCGCACTTGCGGATCGAACGGAGTCCATCCAGGTGGAAGGGAAATCCCCGTCAAATACTCAATGGAATGCCGAATGTCTTCGACGGCCCGGTGTGTCTTAGCCGTCTCGCGCAAATTGTCCGTCAGCTCGCTGAAAGCGACGTCGTCAATGCCTTGCGCGAGGAAGGGGATGATTTCCTCTGCTACGGCACGTCGTGCCTTCTTGCGGCCGAAGAGCCCCGCCGAATCCGCGGCGGCGGATCGCTCGATGAGACCATCGAGATCACAACCCAGGATTCCCATGTGAAAATGGGTACACCATTGTGGCATCGTCGAGAACTGCGGGCCTTTGAGCTCTGCAACGACTTCCTTTGCCATACGATGGGCTTCTGCATCGCGTAGACGTACCATGAGTTTCGGGTCAAGACCGGGCTGCTGGAGAATATTCGCCCAATCATCGATTTCATGCGTTTCAAGTCCCGCTTGGAGCAGTTCGGGAGTGAGTCCTACGGCGTTGAGCGCCTTCAAAGCGGTATCCAGGCGCTGTCCGAAGCGAACGACGGCTCCGGCGTCGATTCTCTCTGAAAGGGAACCTCGCACGAACCCCCACGGATGTTCGAAAACCGAGTGGACGTCCGAAGCCGACCGAGCGATGCGAGAGATCACAGACTTCGTCTTCTTGACGTCATCGGCGGTGCTGCGCGCGACGAACTCAATGGGAAGGGCGAAGCTCGAGGTGAATTCGCCGCGGAATCGAGCCGCCCTGTCATTGGCAGAGTACAGAGAGAGGCCAGCCCTGTTCGGTGCGTGTATCTTCTCGGCATAGGCATTGAGATCGGCGATGTACCTGCGAGCCTGGGTTTTCCGCATCTCGAAGATGTAGTCGATCTCGGGAGCCGGCAGCTCCAATGCATGTCCGAGTTTGCTCCGAAGGCGGGTGGGACGTGCCGTTCTGTCGTGAAGTTCGAGGACGAGATCCGCCAAACCGATCGACGCCATCCGCCTTTGCACGACTTCGAGCGCGGCCTTCTTCTCCGCGACGAACAGGACTTTCTTGCCTTCACGCATAGCGTGGGCGAGAAGATTCGTGATCGTCTGAGATTTGCCGGTGCCGGGAGGGCCCTCGAGCACGAATGTCCTGCCGGCGATCGCCTCGTTGATCGCGTGGAGTTGCGTCGCATCGGCCGAGATCGGTGAAATCATTCCAAGCCCGTCCAAATCGGCTCCCACGGGTTGATCGACGGGGTCTTCGAAGTCACCGGTTGGGTTGAACACCAGGTGATTGACCAGCGGATTCCTGGCGAGGTCTTCCCAGTGTTGGTCCAGGTCCCGCCACATGCCGAATTTGGCGAACTGCAGGATGGACAACGAGGCGCGCTCTTCGACGACGGCGTCGATTCGCGCTGCGATCAGAGCCTCGCGCAAGGTGTTGAAAACGGCATGGAGGTCTATCCCCGATTGGTCTTCAACTGGATCTTCGAATTCGGGAATCTTCAGTCCGAACTGCACGAACAGTTTTTCCAAGAGGCAAAAATTCGGTGTTGAAACACCTGACTCATCTATTGAGATGCTGAAAGATCGTCCCCTATTTCGCGTTGTCAGTGTAACGGGTACCAAGACCAATGGAGAGATGAGCTCTCTGCCGTCTATCTGCCATCTTAAGATTCCGAATGTGAGGTAAAGATTATTACTGCCTGTTTCTTCTATGATCGTTCGCATATTCTGACGAAGTGCTGTCAAACGTCGACCGTAAGTCGCTTCTGTAACAGACACATAAACATCGTTTTCCTCGAAAAGGCCCTCGCGCAGCATCTCCTGCGGTAGATCGAAGGCCGATCGGATCCCGCGTTTTTTCTGCAAAGCGGAGATGTCGTCGGCTGCTCGCAAGCTCACTGCACGCCCCGAGCTCATGAGATCTTCGAAACGTGCGAGATCTCCATCGGGAATAGCTAGATGTAAAGCGTCGCTTTCTCGATAGTTGATAAGTTTATTGCGCAAGCTCAGATCTAAAAGAGTGTTTTTCCATTGTCGAATTCTTGCTGGAAAAGTTTTGTATTCGCCATTTCGTTTAATTCCGCCGTATTGTGTGTGTGGATCGTTGAAGTCGCGTCGAGAGTCAAGGCTGTATTCTTGGACGATGACCTGACCGTCACCGGTCACTGTTCTGGAGGGCAGGGGAAGGATTCTCGTGTGCCTGGCGCGGATGACGTCTAGAATGCCGAGATGATCGATTCCATCGATCTCGTGGAGGCGTCGTTGGCCTTCGGCGGATGCCTGCTCGAAAGTTGCAGCCTCGGGACCCCCGGCGAACGACGTCGCTTCAACCATGACGATCTCTCCCAAATCGACCCGATTGATGAGTTCTTCGAGTTGAGTGTCGACGGCGACGTCCATCATCCGCTCGACTCGCCAGTAGCCGAACAGCGCATGGCCGTTGATCACCCAGACAAGGGGATGAATCCCTAATTGTTCGAGCAGACCGGCCATCGCCAGCGATAGATCGAGACACGTACCCATGCGGTTGGAGAGTACTTGGGCTACAGGACGGATCTTCTGGCCGGGCCCACTCCAGCTCGCAGGAGGCTCGGTATACCGGATATCGCGGGCGACGAGTGCGTCGTAAGCTGCATGAACGGTTTCGTCTACACGATCGCGGTCCATCGACTGATAGCCGTCGAGTGCTGAACGCCCAGTGCGTTCCCTGAGAAGATCCGACACTTGAAGCTGAAGCCCTTGCAGGTCCGATGCGTTCGGCTGGACGAAGGCTGCGAGCATCTCCAGGCCGAGCTGAAGCGGACTAGCCACCCACTGATTGCTGGCGAGAACGCGGACGCTTTTGGCCTCCTCTCCGATGGTCACACCTTCATCGTCGGTGAGCTCGACGTGAAGCGTTCCCATGGTCTCTTCATCCAACGAGTGCATGACCACACCGTCCAGCTTGACCGCGATGTCACGCAAATGCGTCGGGCTGTCGGGGATCAGATCGATTTTTCGTCGGAAATCCTCAGTGATCGTGCCGACGGGAGTGGAAATCCAGATTCGTATCTCAGCGCCCTGGTATTCGCGGGAAGCGCCTGAGATTACTACGTCTGAAGCAACCGAAACTGCATTGTGCGCGAGAGCATAGCTGACAACTTTCAATGAATCAATATGGATAGATGTATTGATGTTTCGATTTTTATTATTAGTTTTATAGTTATCTGATAAGTTTGATTGTCTTGATTCATTATCTAAATTGATATTTTCAATTTTTATTTGTTTTAAGTCAGTTGAATGGGACTCTGTTGCCATATGTGTGAGATTATCGATTGTTTGTTGAGGGTTTCTGAGCGGCCGTGAAGGACCATCAAAAGTGAGGGCGTCTCGATCGATTAGATTTCTGCCTCTTCGGCTCTTCCTCATCGAATGCGCCTCGGCACTGGCCGCCGAATTCCCTGTGGTGCGTGAAGGTCCTGCCGGCCCGTCTGAGTATTCCATTGTCTGTTCCTCCCGTGAGCGTCGGTGGCCTGTGAGCAAAGATAATAGCACCGGACTCCGATACCGACGGGCGTCGTCCGCGGCCGAGAGGCCGGGGCATTTCGGAATGAGTTACGTTACGGGCTGCCGCCCTGCCCCGAAGAGCTCGAATCGATGAAACCGCTCGCCAATAGGCTGGTTCTCGGCGGGGTGAACTCGCCGAGAACCAGCCTGGGTTGTCGTCCTCCGTCGATCCGGGGTCTTGGGAGGGCGCCTATATATGCCTTACGCTTTACGCAGTCTGAGCGAGTTGCCGACCACGATCACCGAGGAGCTGGCCATGGCCGCCGCTGCCAGGCCCGGGACGATCACACCGAAGATGGCCAGCGGGATGGCGATTACGTTGTAACCGAACGCCCACACCAGATTCTCCTTGATGATCCGGAGGGTTCGGGCCGAGATCCTCAACGCCGCGCCGATCGTGCGCACGTCGGAATTCACGATCGTCACATCCGAGGCGGCTTTGGCCACGTCGGTCCCCGATCCCATGGCGATCGACAGATCGGCTCCGGCCAGGGCGGCGGCGTCGTTCACACCGTCTCCCACCATCGCGACCGTCCTGCCTTCGGCGTGGAGGCCTTCGACGACGGCGAGCTTGCCCTCGGGCAGGACGCCCGCCCGAACGTCGTCGACGCCTGCTTGTGCGGCGATGGCACGTGCCGTCGCCTCATTGTCGCCGGTCACGAGAATCGGCCTCAGGCCTAGGTCCTTGAGCTCCGCGACGGCTTCGGGGGTCTCGGTGCGGAGGGTGTCGCGCACGGCGAAGATCCCCAGAAGCCTCCCGTCGAGGCTGACGCCCACAAGGCTCGCTCCGGCCTCGGAAGGCGCCGCCGCGGCGGTAGCGGCCAGGCCGTGCGAACCGTCGGCGCCCTCCGGTGCGGCCATATCCGCTGCATCCGCGCTTTCGTCTCGGCACCTGACCCCGAGCGACTCGAGCCATGTCAGGCTTCCGGCGTGAACAACCCGGCCGTCCATGCGGCCGGAGATCCCGTGACCGGCCGCCGCCGCGGCATCGACCACCGGCGTGGGGGCTATGCTGCGTTCCCGGGCGTAGCCGACGATCGCCCTGGCGACGGGATGCTCGGAACCGCGTTCGACCCCGGCTGCCAGAGCCACGAGCTCGTCCATGTCCCCGTCCAGAAGCCGGACGTCGGCGACGCCCATGGCCCCGGTCGTGATCGTCCCGGTCTTGTCGAAGATGATCGTGTCCGCGGCGTGGGCGCTCTCCAGGATCTCGGGGCCCTTGATGAGAGCCCCCAGCTTCGAGGCGCGCCCCGACCCCACCAGCAGGGCGGTCGGCGTCGCCAAACCGAGGGCACACGGGCAGGCGACCACCAACACGGTGATCGCGCTGGCCAGAGCCATCTCCAGCGGGTTGCCGAGGGCTAGGCGGACCGCGAAGGTCGCCGCCGCGATCGCGATGACCGCAGGCACGAAGACGGCCGAAATGCGGTCGGCGATCCGCTGGACGGGCGCCTTGCCCGTCTGCGCCTCCGTCAGAAGCCGCCCCATCTGGGCGAGGGTCGTCTCCTCGCCCACGCGCGTGGCCCGGACCGTCAGCACCCCGTAGGTGTTGACAGTCGCTCCCGTCACACTCGACCCCGCGTTGACGTCGACCGGAACCGACTCGCCGGTCAGGAGCGAGGCGTCGACGGCTGAGGCGCCGTCGAGGACCACGCCATCGGTCGCCACCTTCTCTCCCGGGCGAACGAGGAACTCGTCTCCGACCTCGATGCTCCCGGCTTCTACGACCTCCTCGACGACGGTGCCGTCGGCCCGCCGCGTGCGCGTCGCCTCCTGCGCTCCGAGCGAGAGAAGCGACCTCAGCGCGTCGCCAGCCGAACGCCGCGACCGCGCCTCCAGCCACCTCCCCAGCAGCAGGAAGGTCACGATCATCGCGGCGGTCTCGAAGTACAGGTGCGGCCGGCCCGCGTGCCCGAGGCCGTGGATGCCCGTCATGTGCATCGTGTAGCCGAACTCTCCGGCCCCGCCGACCAGCAGGGCCCACAGGCTCCACCCCATGGAGGCGACGATGCCCAGCGAGACCAGAGTGTCCATCGTCGTCGAGCCGTGCCGGCCTGCCCGCCACGCCGCCCGGTGGAACGGCCAGGCGCACCACAGAGCGACCGGGACCGACAGCGCCCCGAGGAACCACTGCCAACCGGAGAACTGCCAGGCCGGCGTCATGGAAACCGCGACGATCGGCGCCGACAGAGCCAGAGAGACGAAGAAACGACGCCGGAGGTCGGCCACGCGGGCGGACGAGGCCCGAGCGGCGGCGGCTTCCACTTCGGCGGCGTCCACACCGGCGGACGCCTCACGCTGCCCGTCGGCTCCCACTCGGATGCGGCGCAGCACCGTGGCACCGTACCCGGCCTTCACCACCGTTCCGACGAGGATCGAATCCTCGACGTCCTCGGCCTGCGGTGACAGCTCGACGCGAGCCTTCTCCGTCGCTAAGTTGACGACCGCCGTGACTCCCGGAAGCTTGCCCAGCTTCTTCTCGACCCGGGCGACGCACGAGGCGCAGGTCATCCCCGAGATCGCCAGTTCGACCTCGACGGCCGGGGCCGCGGAGCCGTCAGTCTGAAGGGAGGCGTCCTGGCGGGACGTGAGGGGCAGGGCGGGCGCAGCGCCCCCGGAACCAGGGGCTCGACCTGTGGCTTCGAGAGGATCATCGACCATTCTCGTTTCCTTCTCTTTTGAGTTCGGCGCATGGCACCGGATCGTCCTGTGCCGCTTCCGGGGCTGACCGGGTGGAAGCCGGCCAGCCCCGGGTGGGGCATCAGCGCACGACGGATTCCAGGGTGTAATCGCCCGCTTCGGAGATCGCCTCGCGCAGGGTCGCGTCGGGGATGTCGTTGTTCGTGTACACGAGCACTTTCGAGACACCGCCCTTGGCGAGGGTGACCGAGACGTTGACGACGCCGTCGAGGGCCTCCAACTCCTCGGTCACGTGGGTCACGCAGTGCCCGCAGGTCAGGCCTGTGACGCCGAGCTCAATGGTGCGGTCGAATGCCATGAATACTCTCCTTCACTAGTGATGTTGGGGTAAACGTACGACGGAGCGGAATATTTCTGGTGAAATAGTGGCGAAGCAGCCACCCGTCGATCCGACTGGAACGGGCCTACTGTGCGTGAACCGGGTGCACAGCCCTGCTCAGGATCCGGCCTGCCGTGCGCGCGTAGGCGGACCGCATCCCCGGTCCGCTCAGTCGAAGCGCTGCGCCGCCCAGTCGGGAATCGATTCACGGGGGAAGAACGTCAGCTCCTCCTCCCAGTCGTGCGCGGTGAGGGCGTCCGCGAACGGCGGTTCGTCCTCGAATTCGAGGTTGACGATTGACTCGCCGTCGGGCCTGCACTCCAGGATCAAAGTCAGCGGCGCACCCCGGTGGAGGTTGGCGTGGGTGGCTTTGAGCCGCCCCATGTACTGCACGAGGGCGGTCGGAAGATCGGGCGAGGGAACGGATTCCCCCTCGACCATCGCACTGGCGGTGAAATTCACCCGTGTGCCGACGATCTGCATAACGATCCTGGCCTCGGACCATCCGTGCGGGGCCGTCATGCCCACGATCGAATGGATCTCGCGCGTGAGCATGCCCGGATTGTCGTTGCTGCGCTCCTGGGTGGGGACCAGGGTTATCGCCTCGCGGTCCGCCATGTCCCAGGACATCGTCCGCACTTCGCGGGACTGCTCGTCTGTGATGTCCTCGGAGGGGACGTTGACCAGGTAGACGCCCGGCCCGTAGCGGTGGAAGCCCTTGCCTTGGGCGTACAGGCCGTCCACGAACACTGCCACGGCCTGAGCGTAGAGAGTGCTATCTTCGTCGCGCATGAGGCGGACGAGCCTGCAGGGGATCTCGCTGACCCTGCCGAGCAGCTCGTTCTCGTAGATGTCGAGGCCATCGTGGTACTCGATTCGCTTCGCCCACAGGCCCGAGGGAAGCCTCTCGAAGCCCTCCTCCGGGGGCTCGCTGGGGAAGACGAGCGTGACCGCGTCGGGAATGGGACCCTGCGCCTCGACCTCGACCGGGACGATGCCCCAGTCCCGGTCGACGACCGGGCCGATGAGTTGGGAGGGGGCCTCGGCCTGGAAGGTGCCCTTCGCCAAGGTCTCCCACCCCCAGGCGATGCCGTGGTAGACGCCGCGCAGCTCCGGTGTCCGGTTCCCGGGGTGGAAGCGCCACAGTTTGGCTCCCGCCGCCAGACGGGCCGGCTCGATCCACATGAGCGGCGTCTCCACGCCGGCCGCCTCCGCGATCCCCGTGCCGTCGTACGGCGGATATTCGGTGATGCCGCCCAGGAAGCTGTCGGGATGCAACGCGCCGACTGCACGGCGTACGTGGACGAAGGGGTGCGCGGGAGCGTGGAGGACGTCGATGGGCTCGTCGGGCGAGAAGAGCGAATACTCACCCGAACACTGGAAGAGGTCGATGAGGTCGGCGACCTCCGTGACGTTCTGGGCATCTCCGGCGTTCACGGCCAGTCCGAAGAAATGGTCGAATCCGCCGTCCAAATACGTTTCGGCTTGGAGCTCGGTTATCAATTGTTGGTAGACGACGCTCATGGCGATTCCCTGGATGTATAGATCGGCCCGGCATCCCGTGGTGCCTTGGTCTTCACTCTACAGCTGAAAATCGCCGTTGTCGCCGGATAATGGACGAATGGGGACTATTGCAATACCCTGTGGAGTCTATTCCAACATCCTGGACGCTCACTCGGAGACGTCTGCACTCTTGGCGTTGCGATTCGCCCGCAGACGAAGTGCAACCCACACGATGAGGGCGAGGACCACGAGAACGATGACGATTTTCGTGAAGACGCTGATGTAGCCCTCCACTTTGGTCCAGTTGCTGCCGAGTGCATAGCCGGCGTAGATGAGGACGGTGTTCCAGATGGCCGATCCTGCGGTCGTCAAAGCAGTGAACTTCCAGAAGGCCATGCGCGTCACGCCCGCCGGTATCGATATCAGCGATCGGAAGATGGGGATCATGCGGCCGAAGAACACCGTCCACATGCCCCGGCGGTCGAAGAACGCCTCCGTGCGCTCGATGTCCTCCGTCCTGACCAGGGGGAGTTTGCCCATGAGCCAGCGGGTGCGCTCGCGACCCAGGAGCACCCCGACCCCGTAGAGAGCCCAGGCCCCGATGACCGAGCCGGCCGTGCACCACAGGATCGCGCCGATCAAAGTGAAGTTGCCGGAATTCGAGCCGGCTGAGAATCCGGTCAGAGGCAGGATCACCTCTGAGGGCAGTGGAGGGAAGAGATTCTCCAGCGCGATGAGCGAGGCGGCTCCCAGGCCGCCGAGCCTGTCGATGACGTCAACCGCCCAGCCGGCGAAGCCGGAGAGGCCCTGCGGATCCGTCGAGGCCGCCGCGGCTATGAATCGAATCAAGGTGTCTCCTTATGCTCGTTTAGCTCAACGCTGACTGAATGCCTTGAACAGTTTCGCATCTGCGCTTGAGGAATGCCTCGCATTCGCGTGTGATGCTTGTCCCCTCGGCCGGGCGCCCGCCGCCGAGGACTCCGACGAAGGGAAGCGGTTCGACTGACGCTCGCTGGCCAGGCGTCTCCGGTCAGCTCCGGGGCCGGCTACTCCGGTTGGCCGGCTTTGTCCAGGTATGCCACGAGTTGGGCGGCCAGGCCCGTGTAGGCGCCGGGCGTCAGCGAAGAGAGCCGGGCGGCGACGTCGTCGGGCATGCCGAGGGACGCGATCGCTTCGCGCATGTCCTGGGCTGTGACCGTTCGCCCGCGCGTCAGTTCCTTGAGGCGCTCGTAGGCGTTGCCCATGCCGGTCGCCCCCGCCAGGCCCGCGGCGCGCATCGCCTGCTGGATCGGCTCGGCCAGGACTTCCCACGAGGCGTCCAGATCCGCGGCGAGCTTCGCAGGGTTCGGCTCGACGCCGGCCAGGCCGCGGACGAGGTTGTCGAAGGCCAGAAGCGAATGCCCCAGCGCCGCGCCGACATTGCGCTGGGTCGTCGAATCCGTGAGGTCGCGCTGCATCCGGGACGTCACGAGCGTGGCGGCCAGCGTCTCCAGCAGAGCCGAGGATATCTCCAGGTTCGCCTCCGCGTTCTCGAAGCGGATCGGGTTGACCTTGTGAGGCATCGTCGAGGAGCCGGTCGACCCTTGAGCCGCCAGCCTCTGGTGGAAGTAGTCCAGCGAGATGTAGGTCCACATGTCGGTCGCCAGATTGTGCGCGATCCGGTTGGCGTGGGCGACGTCGGCGTACAGGTCGGCCTGCCAGTCGTGCGGCTCGATCTGCGTGGTGAGCGGATTCCACACCAATCCCAGGCTCTCGACGAAGGCCCGGGAGAGCGCCGGCCAGTCGGCTTCCGGGACCGCGACGACGTGGGCGCCGAAGGTCCCCGTCGCACCGTTGAGCTTGCCCAGGTACTCGGCGCCCTGGACGCGGCGGATCTGCCGCGACAGCCGTGCGGCGAAGACGGCCATCTCCTTGCCGACCGTCGTCGGAGTGGCCGTCTGCCCGTGCGTGTGGGAGAGCATGGGCAGGCCGGCGTGCTGACGCGCCAGAGCCGCCAGGGCGTCGGCCAGGGCTCGGGCTGCGGGAAGCCACACCTGCTCGATCGCTCCCTTGATGCACAGCGCATAGGCGAGGTTGTTGACGTCTTCGCTCGTGCAGAAGGCGTGGACCATGTCGCTCAGAGCCGGCAGGACCGTTGCAGGGCCGAGGGTGGCCGGCGCTGCGTCGAGACGCCATCTGATGAAGTATTCGACCGCCTTGACGTCGTGGCGGGTCTCCGACTCGATCGCGGCGAGTTCTGCCACCTCGGCCTGTCCGAACGAGGTGGGGATGGACCGCAGGAAGCGCGTGTCGTCTTTGTCGACGACCGGAGCGCCGGGGACGACGCCTTCGCGGGACAGGAAGATGAGCCACTCGATCTCGACTCGGATGCGTTCGCGATTGAGGGCGGCTTCGGAAAGATAGGCGGTCAGCGGGGTGGTGGTGGCGCGGTAACGTCCGTCGAGGGGGCCGAGAGCGAAAGTCATGCGGATATTGTTCCACGGTCATGGCGAGGGATACCCATTGTTCCTGCCCTGTGAGACCGATAGCCTCAAATCCGGCTAAGTCCGATCTTGCCGTGGATAACGAGAGGAAACGAGGAGTTTCATGTCCGAAGTCGCCGAACGGGCCCAACGTCTGAACGAAGCGAGAGAGCTGGAGGAAAGCGCCGACAGGATGGAGGAGTCAGTGAAGGGGCTCCTGGAGATGAACATGACGGAGGCGATGAGCAACGCGGCGAAGGGAATGCCGGGAACCTCGCTGGGAAAGCAGTCCTATGAGCTCGGGGTGGCATTGGACGCGAGGAACCGGGAATTCGCCGAGACGCTGATGGCACACGTCCGGCAGACGCGGGAAGCGGTGGCCAGGATACGCCGGGAGGTGGCGGCGGAGGAGAAGGCCGAAGACGTCGAGATGTAGCCCGACCTCGCCTCATACGCAGGCTTGCAGGCTTCGGTTCGCCGCAGGCCTACCCTCGCAGCCCGCGCCCGGACGGATCGGGAGGCGGGCTGCGACTGCCTACGCGTAGGCTGATGCCTCTCGGACCGTCTGCCGGCCGTAAGCCCCTCCGAAGAGGGCCGCGTGGACGATGAGGATGTGCAGGCGGTGGAGCCCGACGCGCTCGCGCCAGCCGTCGGCGAGCGGAGAGGCTTCGTCGTAGGCGGCGTATATCCGGTCGGTGAAAGGAGCGCCGAACACGGTGAGCTGGGCGAGGTCGGATTCGGCGTGCCCTCCCTGCGACGCAGGGTCGATGAGGACGGCCACGCAACCGCCCTCTCCGGTGCGGCGCTCTTCGGCTTCCCGTTCTACGACGCCCACCGCACCGCGTGCGGCCGACTCGCGCGTCGCCCAGTAGAGGTTGCCCGACCATAGGTCTCCGTGGAGGAGAGCGGCGTCCGTGTGGACGAGCGCGGGTTGGGGAACGTCGAACGCGCCTTCGCCCAGGCGATCGGCCAGCCGATGGAGGACGCGGGCGCCGTCCTCGTCGATTGAGCCGTTGGCCCGCGCCGCGGGGAGATAGGCGAGTAGACGGTCTTCAGCGTAGAATTCGCCGAAGCTGCGCGGACCTGAATCCGGGGCGACGAGGGGGAGGGGAGCGGCGCCCATGACGCCGTCGCCGGTTCGCCCGCCGTGGACGAGCCCTGCCGGCGCCTGCCCGAAGGCACGCGATCCTTCGGGGCAGTGTGCGTGAGTGACGGCGAGGCGGCGGGCGAATTCCTCTGCTGCCCTTGCCGATGGCGACGCGGGGGAGAGAAGCGCCGTATCGAGCCGGCTCCCCCTCGGAGAGGGATGGGACAGCAGGCGGACGACCGGTGCGCCTCCGGCCTGGGCCGCTCGGGCGAGGTCGTTCAGACCCGCCGCTTCGGCCGCGATGGCGGCTGGCGTGCCGCGCTTGGTGAAGGCTGCCATGACTCCATCATGGCCCATCCGCGGCAGACTCGAGAACTATGGGATTCCTGCCGGGGGATTGTTTCCCGGAGGGGATTACCCGCAGAGTCACTTTTGAGGTGCTCCCTTCCAAAACTTTAGGGTGGATGAACTCGGTTCGGAAGGGACGGAGTTTCCACGGGAAGGTGACATATGTCTGAACTATACGCCGATTTGGACAGCATAGGGACTGCTGCGACGAACGCGAGCAGCGCCGCCGGATACGCCGGTGACATGAATGTCAGCGACGGCCTGAGCGGCGTCTCGACCGCCATGCAAGGAGGATCTTCAGGAAGCTCCGCCACATCGGCGGGAACCTACATGGATGATCTCGCCAAAAAGCTTTCTGACGGACTGACCGAGTACTCCGAAGCCTTGACGTCCGCTAAGAACGATTATAATAATACTGATGAGTCAGTATCGATTGATTTCACAAATTTTGATAGTAAGATGCAGTGAAAGGTAAATATAATGGTTGCATGGTCAGACATCACAAGCTGGACAGGGACCGGACTCGACACCGTATTGGACGATCTTATCGCCGAAAGGAAAGATGCCGCCGAATCTAGGAGCTTCATAGCGTCTATCGACGTAAACACGGGATGGGAGGGCGCGGGTGCAACGGCCGCGCAAGAGAGACTGACTCAGCTCAAGGACGCATGCATAAAGCACTTGTGCCTTCTCGGTGACTTGATTACGGCTACGAGCACTGCGCAAACCGGTATGGGCGATGTAGAGACATTGGTTCTTGAAGCTCAAACTATAGCTGATAACCACGGTTTTACCATATCTGATGATGGAACAGTAACTGATCCAAATCCTGTTAAAATGCCGTGGTATGAAATGTTTAGTCATAGTTTTAGTGATTTAAATATGAGCCATTTAGATTCGAACGATACAAAGCAGCAGGAAAAAATTGATAGAGAGGCAAGACTTAAAAAATGTTCTGATGCTGTGACTAGTGCTTGTAATAAAGCAACAGAGGTAGATAATGACTATAAAACTTCTCTTGATAATGTCGCCAATGGGCAAGCGACTGAAATAGAAGATTTCAATGATTCTACTCCCGGGCTCTCCAACCTCCCTCCTGAGAACGCCAGTACTGAGCAAGTGGCCGCATGGTGGAATTCTCTCACATCGAGTGAAAAAGAAGAAATGGTTAATTCTCATTACGATAAAATCGGGAATTTGGATGGTATAGAAGCGTGGGCTCGAGATAGAGCTAATCGAAAGCGTTTAGATGAAGATATTCAAACCTGTACTGACGATAATATGAAATATAATAATATCGTTTCAAAATACTTACAAGATATAAAAGACGGCAAAAAACTAAGTGAAGAAGAAAATGATGAGTTAAATTTCGCTACACATGAGAGTCTTGTAACAGATACACGATTAAAAGAACTAGAAGCTATAAAAAATTCATTAAATAAGTCAAATGATACTCAATTATTATTGTATGATCCTGCAACTGGTGAAAATGGACATGAACTCACGCATGCAGCTATATCTATTGGTAACGTGGATACTGCCGATCATGTTGCAACGTATGTGCCAGAAATGACTACTAATGTTACAGATAGCATGGAAAACATAACGAATGATATGTTTAATATGCAAAATGAAGCTAAAGCTACAAGTGGAGTCGGTTCAGTGGCGACTATAGGGTGGATCGGATACGACTGCCCTCCTCTTCCGATTGACGGACATAATTTCGGTGATTTTTCTGTTGGGGGTACGGGTGAGGCGGAGATGGGTGGACAGTCTTTGGCGAGATTCACGGAAGGCATTCAAGACTCGCGAAATGCTAACAATCCAGGAGTTTCGCCGGTTCATCAATCGGTGATAGCCCATTCCTATGGTTCGACTACCGCTTCGTATGGAGTTGAACAAGTTCGCCCTGGGGTTGTCGACGACTTTTGCGTATTCGGTTCTCCGGGTGTGAAAAATGGAGGATTTGACATGAACGTTCCAGAAGGACCTAATTATGCATTAGGATTTTCTAATGACTTTGTTAAAGGTAATTACCTTGGTCGGAATCCATATAAGGACCCTGAATTCAAACAGCTTGACCCAGATGACATCGATACGAAAATAACTGGACATTCTGGATATTTGGTCGATAAGAGTCGCGCCCAACACGAAATTGCGAAAGTGATAGTTGGAAAGGGTGACAAGTAATGATATTGTTTATTATATAATTGAATTGTTAGTATGTTTCTAATTAATTAAAAACATTAAATTTTTATTT
>ERZ773077.309-NODE-309-length-36776-cov-40.277743_pt1 | contig 36776 bp, 27 predicted proteins | sample MGYA00580612_ERZ773077 | MGnify/ENA primary metagenome ERZ773077 (study PRJEB29015, sample SAMEA2737971) | human oral metagenome | biome: human oral; feature: human-associated habitat; material: dental | place: China | collected 2021 ...
CGGGCCCCCGTCAATTCCTTTGAGTTTCACCGTTGCCGGCGTACTCCCCAGGTGGATAACTTAACGCTTTCGCTTAGGAGCATACTGTATATCGCATACGCCCAGTTATCATCGTTTACTGCGTGGACTACCAGGGTATCTAATCCTGTTTGATACCCACGCTTTCGTGCTTCAGCGTCAGTTGTACCTTAGTAAGCTGCCTTCGCAATCGGAGTTCTGCGTGATATCTATGCATTCCACCGCTACACCACGCATTCCGCCTACCTCATCTACACTCAAGCCCGCCAGTATCAATGGCAATTTAGGAGTTAAGCTCCTAGATTTCACCGCTGACTTAACAGGCCGCCTACGCACCCTTTAAACCCAATAAATCCGGATAACGCTCGCATCCTCCGTATTACCGCGGCTGCTGGCACGGAGTTAGCCGATGCTTATTCGTAGGGTACATTCACTGAGGCACACGTGCCCCTCTTTATTCCCCTACAAAAGAAGTTTACAATCCATAAGACAGTCATCCTTCACGCGACTTGGCTGGTTCAGGCTCTCGCCCATTGACCAATATTCCTCACTGCTGCCTCCCGTAGGAGTCTGGTCCGTGTCTCAGTACCAGTGTGGGGGTTCAACCTCTCAGTTCCCCTACCCATCGTCGCCTTGGTGAGCCGTTACCTCACCAACTAGCTAATGGGACGCATGCCTATCTCACAGCGAAATTCATTTCCTTACCGAAGGATGCCCTCCGATAAGTGTACGCGGTATTAGTCCGTCTTTCGACGGGTTATCCCCCTCTGTGAGGCAAGTTGCATACGCGTTACGCACCCGTGCGCCGGTCGCCATCAGTCTTAGCAAGCTAAGACCATGCTGCCCCTCGACTTGCATGTGTTAAGCCTATCGCTAGCGTTCATCCTGAGCCAGGATCAAACTCTTCATTGTCAATATTTTTATTGTACTTTGTTTCTGTTTGTCTTGCTCCGAAGATGTTTCTTGCTTCAGATTCATTAGTGTTCTTACCTAAGTAAGGTTCGTATTGACGGTTAGGTCTTTTTGTTCCCTAAACGTTTGTTACTACACTTCTGTTTGTCAATATCAAATATCTCAAAGATCTCTCAAAGTCAGCCAGTAAGCGTCTCTCAGCTTAGCTGCCCGTTTTTTTGATTGCGAGTGCAAAGATAAGAGCTTTTATCCAAACCACCAAATCAGCGCAGTAATCCTTTGCTCTGCATTCTGCTGCGACTTAATCCTCAGCTAGCCTTGCTTTCGTATCTCATTTTTGTCGCGCCCCTCGCTCGGTTTGCGGTTGCAAAGATAGAGCTTTTCCTGAATACAATCCAAATTGAGGACAAAAGTCGTACGCAAATGCACCTAGATAAGGAGATTAGGGAAGGATACTTAAAGCCAGAAAGCCACTTCGACGAGGCTCTCAGCGTGGTGGAGGACTGAAAAGAGAAGCCGACGAGAAGAATGGAAGTAGAGCTCTGAGACAAGAAGAGCTAGCCTGTTTATAATTCGTCGTACCCTTATATAATAGGTAGCAGCTACCACAGAGATAAGGCAGTCCTCCCCCACTGATACCAGTCAGCCGCCCCACTGAAGCCCCTCAGAGCGCTGACTGACATCCCTCACGACGCTGAGAGATAGCAGTCAGAGCAGGCACAGCTAAAGGTGCGGCAGGTCACAAGCAAGACGGAGGGCGGTCGACCTTCGCCTCTAAGCCTAGCCTAGAGCCTCGGGAGGCAGGCGCGGCGGGCGGCTTGGCGCGATCGGTTTACGCTGATTATCGTATCTTTGATTTATAGTAGTTATACATTAGATATATAATAGACAGCCTAGGTAGGGGCAGCGACGAGCCAGCGCCCGAAGCGAGCGCAGCCCCTCCCCCACCCGAGGCCGAGCATTTAGATGAAAGATATCCTCCTACTCCTAAGGCGCTTCATAGCCCCCTTCTACAAGGGCTACCTGTCGCTAGCTGTAGTCTTCAACATACTGGGCGCCCTGCTCAACCTCCTGGCCTTCTCGCTGGTGATGCCCATCCTCAACATCCTCTTCCAGATCGAGGAGCGCGTGACGACCTTCATCCCCTGGTCGAGCATCGACCTGAGCCGCGCCGAGGACTGGGGCCGCCTCACGAAGGTAGCCTCGCACAACTTTGCCTACTTCGTCTCCTCGCTCATCGATCGCGAGGGCGCCTCCTATACCTTAATTATACTAGGGGTATACCTGACGGTGATGACCTTCCTCAAGGTGGGGGCCACCTACCTCGGGATGTACTTCCTCGTGCCCATACGTACGGGCGTGGTGCGCGACCTAAGGAATCAGCTCAACAGCAAGATCCTCGCCCTACCGCTGGGCTTCTTCAGCGAGGAGCGCAAGGGCGATGTACTGGCACGCATCACGGGGGATGTCGGCGAGGTGGAGAACTCGGTGATGAGCTCCCTCGACCTCCTGCTCAAGAATCCCATCCTCATCATCATCTACCTCGGCAGTATGCTCATCCTGAGCTGGCGCCTCACACTCTTCGTCTTCCTCGTCCTGCCACTGGCGGGCTTCGTCATGGGGCGTGTGGGCAAGAGTCTCAAGCGCAATAGCCTCGAGGCGCAGACGCTGTGGGGCGAGCTCATCAGCCAGGTCGAGGAGACCCTCGGGGGGCTGCGCATCGTCAAGGCCTTCCGCGCCGAGCGCTACGTGTCGGAGCGCTTCGAGGGGAGCAACGAGCGCTTCCGCCGCACCGTGATGGGCGTGATGCGCCGCCAGCAGCTGGCGCACCCGATGAGCGAGTTCCTCGGCACGATGACCATCGCCATCGTCCTCTGGTACGGGGGGACGCTGATCATTAACCATGAGAGTGGGATGAACGCCTCGGCCTTCATCTACTATCTAGTCATCTTCTACAGCCTCATCAACCCCCTCAAGGAGCTCAGCAAGGGCATATACGACATCCGCCGCGGGATGGCCTCCATGCAGCGCATCGACAAGATCCTGCAGGCCGAGAGCAATATCCTAGAGCCCGCCGAGCCGAAGGAACTGCACTTCGACCGAGAGATCAAGCTCGAGCAGGTCTCCTTCCGCTACGAGGACGAATGGGTACTGCGCGACGTCAACCTCACGATCAAGAAGGGGCAGACCGTCGCGCTGGTGGGGCACTCGGGCTCGGGTAAGTCCACGCTGGTCGACCTCATCCCCCGCTTCTACGACGTCGTAGAGGGGCGCATCACCATCGACGGCACGGATATCCGTGAGGTGTCGCTGCACGAGCTGCGCGGGCTGATGGGCAATGTCAATCAGGAGCCCATCCTCTTCAATGCCTCGGTCTTCGACAACATCGCCTTCGGCGTGCGTGACGCTAGCCTCGAGGAGGTCAAGCGCGCCGCCGCGGTGGCGCACGCGGACGAGTTCGTCGACGAGCTCCCCGAGGGCTACGACACTAATATCGGCGACCGCGGGGGCAAGCTCTCGGGCGGCCAGCGCCAGCGTCTCAGCATCGCCCGCGCCGTGTACAAGAATCCGCCCATCCTCATCCTCGACGAGGCCACCTCGGCCCTCGACACCAAGAGCGAGCGCCTCGTGCAGAGCGCCCTTGACCGCCTGATGACGGGGCGCACGACCATCGTCATCGCCCACCGCCTCTCCACCATCATCCACGCCGACCTGATCTGCGTGGTCGATGCAGGGCGCATCGTAGAGCAGGGGACACACGAGGAGCTCCTCAGCCTCGGCGGGCACTATGCTCGCCTCCACGCCATCCAGGTACAGGGCTAGCCCCCGAACTGGCCCCCCGTCCCTTCTCCTAAAGCAGACAGTCGCTATGAAGTACAACTATACGGATACCTTCCGCTCCACCCTCGAGCTCGCCACCGAGCAGGCCCTCCAGCTCGGCCGCAGCGAGATCACGCCCGAGCTACTCCTCTGGGGCATCCTCAAGGAGGGGACCAGTACTGCCATCAACGTACTGAGCGAACTTGGGGTCTCCAGCGCCCAGCTGATGACGGCCCTCGAGACGCAGATCGCCGCCCGCCCCGAGGAGGCCAGCCGCGAGGAGGAGCCCATGGGCGAGGCCTCCATCTACAGCATCGAGGCGCACGAGGTGCTAGCACGTGCCGCACGTATCTGCACCATACTGGACAACTCGGCCATCAGCCCCCTGCACCTGTTGCTGAGCATCTACTACAGCGAGTCCTACACCTTCCTCAGCGACTACCTCAGCGCAGGGCAGATCCCCGAGAGCTGGCAGCAGCGCCTTGGCGAGATCAAGCAGCGCCTTAGCCAAGCCCCAGCCTCTGCCCCCACAGAGGCCGAGGCCGCCGAGCAGCGCGAGGAGGCCCCCAGCACGCCCGCAGCCCTCGAGGAGCAGCCCGTCAGTCCGCTAGACGAACTCAAGCGCCTCATCGCCGACCCCGACTTCCCCATCGGCATCAGCAAGATCAGCATCATCGCCCCGCGTAAGGGGGCAGCCGCCGACACGCACGGCAAGCGCCGCCCCGAGGTCCATGAGCTCCGCGGCCGAGAGGCACAGGACCTACTCACGCGCCTGCTCGGCACCAGCCTCTCGGACGAAGATGAGTCTGGGAAGGATAGCGCTGACGCAGAGGGCGACACGGCCGAGAGCCCCGAGGAGCAACGCCTGCGTCGTGAGCGCCGTCAGTCAGAGGCCCTGCAGCCCTTAGGCGAAGTCATTCGCCTCCTTAGCCCCTGCCTCAACGAATACCAGCTCCCCACCCCGCTACAGCGGGGGGAGGAGCTGGATCAGCTCAAGCAGGCCTTAATACGCCAGCGGCTGCGCATCCCGCTGCTCGTAGGGCCTGCTCACGTGGGCAAGACCGCCCTACTGCTACGCCTAGCACTGGACATCGAGCAGCGCTGCGTCCCGGAGGGCTTCCCCTACGAGGCCTGCCTGCTCTTAGACTTCGCCAGGCTACAGGACAGTTTCCTCGAGTACGGCAGCCACGAGCTCGCCCTACAGCAGCTCATCGGCCGTATGCGCCGCCACCCCGAGGTACTGCTGCTTATCGACGGGCTAGAGTACTTCGTCAGCCGTAGGACGCAGGGCATCGAGCTCCTGACGCCGCTGCTGCTCTACGCCCGCGAGCTGCGCATCCCCTTCGTCGCAACCACGAGCCCCGAGGGCTACCGACAGATCACGGAGAGCAATAGCATCGCCCGCAGCCTCCTCGAGCCCATCATGCTCGAGCCCCTCCCCAAGGGCGAGGGGCGCCAGCGCATGATGCACCAGAGCCTGCACGAGCTACGTAAGGCCTACCAGATAGACATCAAGCCCGAGGAGCAGGAGCTGATCTACGCGCTCTGCGATCGCTACCTGGGGCACCTTCCCCAGCCCCACGCCCTCATCGAGCTCCTCGAGCGCGCCGCCACGATCACGCGTCTCAGGGTAGGCACTCTGCCCCGCAGCGGCGTGCGCTCCAAGCGCCGCCTCTACCCCGAGGACCTCTACAAGGCCGTGGCGCAGCTGACGCAGCTACCGCTGGAGCGCATCTCGACCAAGAGCGAGCTGGAGCAGCTACGCCGCCTCCCCGAACGGCTCAAGGCGCAGGTACTGGGGCAGGACGAGGCCGTCCTACGCATCGCCCACACGATACAGCGCGCACGCCTCGGCCTCGGCGACGAGCAGCGCCCCGCCTCCTTCTTCTTCCTTGGGCCGACGGGGGTGGGTAAGACCTATCTGGCGAAGACGCTCGCGCGGGAGCTCTTCGGCAGCGAGGACGCCATGGTACGTATAGACATGAGTGAGTTCGCCGAGGCCTTCGCCGTGACGCGCCTCATCGGCGCACCTCCAGGCTATATCGGCTATGGGAAGGGAGGGGAGCTGACCGAGCCCGTACGCACCAAGCCCTACCGCATCATCCTGCTGGACGAGCTGGAGAAGGCGCACCCCGATGTGTACAATATCCTCCTGCAGCTGCTGGAGGACGGGCGTCTGACCGATACGGAGGGGCAAGTCGTGGACTTCCGCCACACGATCATCATCATGACGAGCAATATCGGTTCGCGCGAGGCCAAGGACTTCGCCCACGGCCTAGGCTATACGCCCGAGGACAGCGGTAGGCGAAGCGAAGCCATCGTGCGCAAGGCGCTGGGGCGTCGCTTCAGCCCTGAGTTCATCGGCCGCGTCGATGAGTTCATCACCTTCGCTCCGCTGGATGATGCTACGCTCACCGAGATCCTTGCCCTCGAGCTGCGGCCGCTCATCGAGCGCGTCCGCACCCTCGGCTACGGCCTCAGCCTCACCTCCGAGGCGCGCCAGTGGCTCGCCCTGCACGAGACCGACCGCGCTCAGGGGGCTCGCCCGCTGCGCCGCCGCCTACGCCGTGAGGTAGAGGATCCGCTGATGGACTACATCCTTAGCGAGCAGCTGCAGCCAGGGCAGAGCCTCGTCATCAGTCTCGAGAACGGCGCCCTACACTATGAGATCACCCCAGGGATCGTAGACTAAGCCTCCATGCCCCACCCGACCATCACCGAGGAAGAGCTGCAGCGCCAGCTCGCCGATCCCGCGACACGCCGCAGCGCCTTCGCCACCGTCGTACGCCTCTACTCCAAGCAGATCTACTGGCAGATACGCCGCATGGTCTACGTACACGAGGACGCCGACGACCTAGTGCAGAACACCTTCATCAAGGCCTGGGAGGCCATCGGCGGCTTCAGAGGCGAGGCCAAGGTCTCGACCTGGCTCTACCGCATCGCCACCTATGAGGCGCTGAACTTCATCAAGAAGCGGCGCAGCGAGGAGGAGCAGCGTGTCGACGCCGGTAGCGACGAGGAGGTCAGCTACCTGCTGGGGCGGCTCGTGGCAGACGAATACTTCGACGCCGACGAGGCCGAGCTCCGCTTCCAGAAGGCACTGCTTAGCCTTCCGCCCAAGCAGCAACTCGTCTTCCGCCTACGCTACTACGACGAGATGCCCTACGAGGAGATGGCTGCCCTCACGGGGACTAGCGAGGGCGCGCTCAAGGCCTCCTATCACCTAGCGATGAAGAAGGTCACCGAGCAGCTCAAGAGCAGCGACTAAACCTTAGCCCCTTTGCCTTGTCTCAACCACGAGAGGCAGCATGCGCCTCCACCAGTGTCTATGAACAAGCAGCACGAACTACCCCAGGCGGAGGACAGCCGCCAGCACTACAGCGTCCCCGAGGACTACTTCTCCCAGCTGGAGGAGCGTATCCTCGCGCAGATCCCCGAGGAGGAGCCGCAGGGCGAGGAGCCCAAGCCGAGCCTCTGGATACGCCTACGCCCCATCGTCTACCTAGCGGCGGTCTTCGTCTCGCTCAATCTCCTGATCCGTGCTCTAGCGCCTCAGCAAGGGCAGCCGACGAGCTCGACGCTCGCCTCCGCGGAGCTCAACGACGAGGACTACCGCAGCTACTATAGTGACTACGGCGCCCACGCCAGCTACCTCGAGGCCCTGGATGCCGTCTATAGCGAGGAGGCCAGCGATCAGGCCCTAGAAGAATAGGACAAGTCTCGAAGCATAGGACAGAATGAAGACAAAGACCCACCGAACCGCCCTGCTGAGCCTCCTGGCCCTCACCCTCTGGCTTAGCCCCCTGGAGGCACAGCAGCCCAAGCGCACCGCCAAGCCCAAGCACGAGTCGCTGCACCAGCAGATACGCAGTGCCAAGCGCAAGTATCTCATCGAGGAGCTCAGCCTCACAGAGAAGGAGGCCAAGGACATCATGCCCATCCTCGACGAGCTCGACACCAAGCGCTACCAGCTCTGGCGCGAGGGAGCTCCCTTGGGGAAGCGTATCCGTCAGGGCGACAAGAGCCCCACCGATGCCGAGCTAGAGAAGCACCTCGACTACACGCTCAACGCTAGCGTGCAGGAGGCCGAGCTGGAGCGGACCTACTACAACAAGTGCCGTGGCCTACTGCCGCTGCCTAAGCTCGTGCGCCTGCCTTTTGCCTGCAAGGACTTTGCCCGCGACTTCTTCTCCAAGCACCGCAAGGGCCTCCCACCCCACGGCAAGGACGCCGCTCAGCCCAAGCCTAGCGAGCATCCCAAGAAGTAGCGAGCTCCCCGCGCCAAGGCAGGCCGTCTGCCTTAGCCTCTGGGCAGTACTCACCGCTCCTTGCTCTAAGGAGCCTAGCACAAGGCTGCTCGCACTCCTTCTATCAAAAGGAGGGAGGCTCGGAGCAGCGAGCGCCCTCCCCTCAATTAGGTAGGTAAGGGAGATTGTAGTACCTTTGCCAAGAAACTTACACCTCCCTCGTCCCAGCGTGGACACTTCGGGAGAGACAAAGACCCAACTCTCGTCGCCAATAGCGCTGCCGCAGCACGGCGTCCCACGGACACCAAGGAGCAGCAGAGCAGCCACAGGATGCCGACGAGCTCTTAAACGGTCGAAGCCCAATCCAGCATGCCTCACAGGAGGACACTGGATTGGGCTTCTTTAATTATCTAGCTAGGCTGTAGACAGCGTGGACGCTCCCTAGCAGTAGAGGTGACGCTCTACGAGCTCCATGAGGAACTCAGGGTCGGCCTGGGCCTTGGCACGCAGGTCGGCATCATCGAAGGCCTCGAGCTGACGGATCACGCCGTCGATGGCCGCAGGGCTGAAGACGCCCATAGCCTCGTAGGCAGCACGATCCTGACGCAGGCGCTCAGCCGAAGCGACGCAGGAGGCAGGCAGGCTGTCGAGATGCTCGACGGAGGAGGCAAACTCATCCTTATGGATGTTCACCGAGACGTAGGTCTGCTTCGCTAGCTCGAGGGCATTAGGTAGCTCGAAGCCGCGGCGCACAGCCGTCGTGATCCCAGCCAGCAGCAGGTAGGCGTTGGCCGAGCCGTCGGAGGCGCGGAACTCGATCGTCTGCTTGTTCGTGTAGCGCTTCGTCTGAGGCTGCTCCAACGGATTGACCAGGCTCGACATATCGACCTTGGCGCTCCAGCCCAAAGGCACGCGCACTAGTGCCGAGCGGTTGCGGTCGCCCCAGCAGACGGTCGTAGGAGCCTCCTGATGCGGTACGAGGCGGAGGTAGGAGGTAGGGTTCATGTTGCCAAAGGCCGTCAGCGATGCCGCCAGGCTCATCATCCCAGCCACAGCCTTGCGTGCGGTATCCGTCAGCTGCCCCTCGGCATCGACGTACTGGTTCACGCCCTGCTTGTCCACGATCTTGGTATGAATGTGCATGCCGCTACCCGCCTTGCCGACGATGATCTTGGGGGCGAAGGTGACCTTAAGCCCCATACGCCAGCCGAGCTCGAAGAGGATCCACTTACCGAGCTGGAGGTGACGGGCTGCCTCCTCGACGGGTACGGGGAGGAACTCGATCTCGTTCTGCTCGTAGTTGTACTCCTCGGTACTGAAGTTCCCTACCTCACCGTGGCCGTACTTGATCTGGCCGCCACACTGAGCGATAAGGCGCATGGCCTCGGTGCGGAAGGCGATCTGCTTGCTGAAGGGAGCCATCTCATGGTAGCCACGCTGGTCTACGGCCTCGTAGCCATCCTCCTTAGGACTGATCACATAGTATTCGAGCTCGCCCATGGCGTGGAACTCCAGCCCGCCCGTGACCTCACGGAAGGCCTGGGCGGCACGGCGCAGGATCTGGTCGGGTGCGATCGAGAGTGGCTGCCCATCCTTGTCCATATAGGCGCAGAAGAAGCTGATCGTGGGCTCGTCAGCGAAGGGATCGAGGAAGGCCGAGGAGAAGATAGGCACCACGTAGAGGTCGGAGGAGCCCGCCTCCATGAAGCCGGGGAAGAGGCTCGAGCCGTCGACACGCTCGCCCGAGGAGAGTACCTCGTCGAGGTAGTCGACGTCCTGGAGGACGAAGTTGAGCTCCTTGAGGCGGCCGTCGGCAGCGGTGTAGCGGAAGTTCAGCGCATGGATATCGTTCGAGACGATGTAGTGGATGAGGTCCGCCTTGGTGAATTCGGCGGGCTGCTTCCCTAGCGCGCGGGCTATAGGATTGAGGTTGTACTCCATAGCTTGATAGGTGTATAGTGTTAGGTATACGATAGACTTGTCACGGGATCGCCTTCATGCGCTCATCTAGGGCCTTGACGGCCTGGATGTGGGCGTAGAGTTGTGTCAAGAGATCAAAGACTGCATCCTCACTCAGGACCCCCTGAGGCAGCTCATCGGGGTACTCACCGCGATTGCTCCGCTGGTAGTCCAGCTGCCACTGGGGCGAGCTGTAGTAGCAAATCAAGGCCTCGAGCTGGGGGGCTGCTGCCTCCATCTGCTCGAGTAGTAGCTCGGCGCGATCGCCTAGCTCGGTCCAGGCGTTGAGCGCGGCCTCCATCTGGATGAGCCGCTCTATTGACGCTGCGTCCATTGTTCTCTCCTTGGCTAAATCTCTAGCAAATATACGTATTTATCCTACACTTTGTTCTCGCTCAGCGAAGGCGCTACGGACACTTTGCCACAGCCTGCGGTAAGGCGCCCTCGGCAGCCCCTGGTGAGGGCCTCCCCCTCAAATGATCCAGGCCCGAGACGACAGCCTAGGGCTGCCGACTCGGGCCTGAACACTTCAGCTAATAGAATCAGTTAATCCCTCCTCCCGCCGAAGATGCGGAGCAGGAAAAGGAAGAGGTTGATAAAGTCGAGGTACAGCGACAGGGCGCCGAGGAGCGCCACGCGCTTGGTGCGCTCCTCATCCTGAGAGGTGGCCAGCAGCATGTGCTTGATCTTCTGCGTATCGTAGGCCGTCAGCCCGACGAAGATCACCACCCCAGCATAGGAGGTGACGTAGCCTAGCCAGCTAGACCCGACGAAGATATTGACGACCGAGGCGATGATGATCCCGATGAGAGCCATCGTGAGTAGGCTCCCGAGCTTCGTCAGGTCGCGCTTGGTCGTATAGCCCACCAGCGCCATAGCGGCGAAGGTCCCCGCGGTGATGAGGAAGGTTGTCGTCAGCGAGCCCAGCTCATAGACGAGGAAGATGGGGCTAAGCGTCAGGCCGTTCAGAGCAGCGTAGACGGCGAAGCAGGCCGTAGCTACGGGCATGCTCATCTTCTCGATGCGCGCGGAGAGAAAGTAGACCAGCACCAGCTCTAGGATCACGAAGCCCCAGAAGGTAAGTGCAATGGTATTGACGAAGCCCGTATCGGCAGCGAGGAGGCCTGCGAAGGCCGTGATCGCCAGCCCGAGGGTCATCCAGAGGAAGGTGCGCTGCAGCGAGCGCTGCACGACGGCTGTATCGAGTACGGCGTAGTCTGCCTCGGCAGACTGCCCGTAGGGATAGGAATTGCTATTCATTGAGTAGTTGTGGGTAGAGCTTAGTCTAGAAGCGATAGGTCAGCGACAGGAGCACCTCCTGCTGATGCAAGGACTCCTGGGCGGCCTTGAGGCCAAGGAGGTTCTCGGGCTGCACCTTGCCACTCTGCACATCGGGGTCACGACGATTGAGCACAGGGCCGTAGTCGCGGACGAAGGGGAAGGCAAAGACCTGATTGGTACGCTGCTGCGAGACGAAGGCCAGATCCAGCGAGAGATCGGGCGTGATGCGGTAGCCTGCCCCCAGCGAATAGGAGTTCAGCGCGCCAGGCAGCGTGTAGTGTACCTGCGTCCCTGGGACGAAGACCTCACCCTGAGCATAGCCCTCAGAGACGACGCCCGACTTGACGGGGCTGCTGCTGTAGCGATAGCCCGCACGCAGCGCCAGGCGCTGCGTAGCCATCAGCTCAGCACCGAGGCGCAGGGTGTGTACGCCCGTGTAGTGCGCGGCAATACGCTCATTGTCCGCATCGTAGCGGCTACCCGTATCCCACATATCGGAGCGTCCCGTCTCCCCGAGGCGCATGCTGCCGTAGAAGGCACACTCGTAATCGGCGCTGAGGATGGCACGGTGGCCGATGATGTAGGCCGCGCTCGCCCCGAGGCGCCAAGGCGTATGCAGGCGGAAGGCCGTGGCCGCAGTCGCAGGGCCTACCAGCGGCGTCTGATTGCGGTCATCCTTGCGCGGCGTCACCGTAGGACTCGCGTCGATATTGGTGTACATGAAGCTAGGCGTATAGAGCGAGGCCCCTATGCGCAGCCCATCGAGGGGCTCATAGAGCAGCCCCAGCCCCACGCGGAAGCCGCCCGAGGAGATGCTCACGCGGTTCTGCAGCCCGAGGTAGTCGCCCCCCTCGAAGTCCTCACGATAGGAGGAGGAGAGGGTGTAGCTCATGTCCGTGTAGGTGAAGCTCGCCCCGAAGCGCAGCGTCTCAGTGGCGCGCAGCGCTACCGCTAGATCATAGTCTGTGATCGAGCCCGTCTCACGTAGGGTCAGGTAGGCCGCCGAGGGACGCATGATGCGGCCAGAGCCATCGAGGTAATTATTGGAGTAGAGCCCCCCGCGGCCGTTGGGCGACTTGATCCAGCCCGCCTGCGCGCCGAAGATGCTGAGCCAGGGGTAGCCATTAGAGAAGGCATTGCGCGAGGCTAGCGTAGCATCAGGGATCAGCTGTCCATTCTGGTCATACTGGAGGTTATTCACCCCCGCAGCGGCGTAGTCGGCTAGGGAGTTGTCGAAGCTGCTCGTACCCTCGGAGCGGCGATAGTTCGCTGCTATGCCCGAGGCGTAGCCGCTGAAGCTGCGGTCGAAGCGGCCGGCATTGCGCGCTGCCAGGACGACGGAGAAGTTGCTCCCTCCCTTGGCGCCCATCTGATAGTAGAGCTCCTTGAAGCGGAAGGCCGAGTTCTCCATCTTGCTCTCACTGCCCCCGTACCAACTGCCCTTATTCACCGACCAATCGTAGCCGTAGGTGAGGCTGAGGCGATTGGCCCCAGAGAAGAGGGAGATACCCGCTGGATTGCGGGCGATGGAGGCAGGGTCAGAGCCGATAGCACCCATGGCGCCCGAGAGGGCGGCATAGCGTGCCGAGCCCTGAGGCTCGTAGGCGTGGGTGAGCTGCAGCGCCGTCGTCTCGCTCTGCGCTGCCAGCGTGAGGGGGCACAGCATCAGCGCCAGCCCTGTGAGGATCTTATACTGAGTCATCTTAGTCTAGTTCTTAGGAATATCTGAGGCTCGGCTGTCTAGCGACGGCGTGCGGGTCCGCTGTAGTCGCTACCGCTACCGCCCGTACCGCGCTGCTCACTACTATTGCTGCTGCCCGCGCTCGAGGTGCTGCTGCGGTAGCCTCCCGAGCTGGAGGAGCTACCCTGGCTACGATAGGGCTCGTAGCTCTCGTAGCGGCGAGGCTCATAGGGGACATTGCGGTCGTAGCTACGTGCAGGATAGCTCTGCTGATAGCTGCCACGGTCGTAGCCCTGAGGCTCGTAGCTGCGGCTCGTGGAGTAGCCGCTGCGCTCCGTACTGCGGGGCTGCCATACGCCATCACGTACCTCACCGTCGCGCACGGCCGTATAGGCACTGTAGGCGCTGCGTGAGGCGCGCGACTGGCTGAGGGCTCCATTGGAGAAGACCCCAGGGGCATACTTATTATTGTAGTAGTGGTCGCTGTAGGCACGATAGGCACGCCCCTCGGCATAGCCCCAGCTGTAGGGGCTGCCCCAGTAGCCATCGTAGTAGCCGCCCCAGTAGCCGCCATAGTAGCCACCGTAGTAGCCATTCCAGTAGCTACCCCAGCCGGGATAGCCCCAGGACGAATAGCCCCAGTAAGGTGAGCCCCAATAGGGATCATAGCCACCATACCAGCCTCCCCAGCGGGGATAGCTCCAGGAGGAGTAACCCCAGCTCCAGGAGGGCATGTGCCAGCTAGCGCCCCAGCTCCAGTCCCAGTCCCAGCGGCTCCCCCAGTAGGGACGTGAGCCTACCGAGACGTAGACGTCTGGGCCCGCGACGCGATAGTCGAGGTCGCCCCAGGGATCAGTATCGATGTAGACACGACGGGCGCCATCGATGATGGTCGAGCCATCACCGTAGAAGCGCTGTAGACGTGAGGAGTAGGGTCCCCACACGCGTACATCCTTCTCCTTGCGCTGATCGGCGAGCAGCCGAGCCAGCTCGGCGCGCGTCAGCTGGATGGTATCCTCGGGTAGGGCTAGATGTCCATTGTAGGCATCTAGCTCCTGATCGGCCTTCTTGCGCTTGTAGCTAGCGACGAGCTCGGCCTGCTTCTTCTCCCAGGCCTCGCGCTCGGCGCGGTAGATGGCCTCACGGCGTGCGGCCTCCCTACGCTGCTCCTCGTCGATCTTCTTGATATCCTTACGGCTATAATAGGAGTCATCGAGGTAGCGCGTGTCATTCTGTGCCTGGAGCCCGAAGAGGCTCACGAGGCTTACTCCAAGCAGGAGTAGGGACTTCCTTGTATTCATGTCAGAGTCGCCTTTAGAGTGAAACATCATCAGTGTGCCCCTCGGATACGCGCCGTCGGGGCAGGAGGGCACAGCCTCTCCTATTGTCTTAACGCTCTCAGCCTCAGCCCTAGTATAGGCTGAGACTCAGAGCCCTGCGTGCAGTGCGCAGAGGGAGGTGTGTCGACCTTCCGAGCGCGGTGCCCGTAGCGAGCTAGGGCTAGTTCGGCAGCCCTGAGACATGGCTAAGCTCCTCCTCCAGCTCCTCCTCGCGCTCGTACTCCTTGACGAGCTCGGGCAGCTTGCGGTGGAAGAAGGCGATCGTCGCCGCCAGGGCATCATTGAGCCGCAGCGCTAGGGGCGCCACAGGCGTCCCCGGCAGGAGGAAACTCTCGACCGAGAAGACCAGATCTCCCTCATCGTCTACATAGGCCTTGCTGACCTTCTGATCGAAGTCGGTCGCCGCACAAGCCTTGTAGATGAAGGCCTCGTGCACGTCCTCGTAGACACTGCGCTCGAAGGTCGCACGCAGCATGAGGAACTCGGGGTCCTCGGTACGGTAGTAGAAACAGAAGTAGGTGCCTTCGTTCTTATATACGATACGTATATCGGTGTCTCGAGTAGGACGATAGCCCTCTGCAGCCAGTGCCTCGAAGATCTCTGGGAGTACCTTCTCTGGCTCCAGCTCTAGGGGCTTATCAGCTGCCGCTCGTGACTTCTTCAGTAGTGCCATACACATCTGTTCGTTTTAGGGCCATAAATCGGCCCATCTAGGACAAAGATACATAAAAGGGGACAAAGTCGAAGCAATGCGCCAGCCCACATCCCCTAAGGACGGGCAACTTGCCCCGCCGCACGGTCGTCCACAAGGGGCGACTCCGCCCTCCCCTACTCGGGTGCTCGTGAGGGATACCCTTCAGCGCGCTGAGGGACGTCCGTCAGCACCGTGAGGGATAGCAGTCAGAGCGCTGAGGGATAGCAGTCCACGAGGCAAGCGCCAAGTGCGAGCTCCCGCAGAGGAGTATCGGAACTTCCCCCTCCCCTACAGCAACGGCTGTGCAAAAAGTATGCCAAGGGCTAGAAAAGAAGTGCCGCGAGCCTTTGCCCCCCGATCGGGAGGCAGAGGCTCGCGGCGCTCTGGCTAGGGACTTAGCCCGTGGGGCTAGTCCTCGGGGACGTAGTAGACCTGGCCGTCCTCCATCTCGTAGGCGACGCCGACCTTGCGCCCACGGCTGCCCTGCTTGCTGTCCTGGGCATCCTTACTGGGGGTGTAGCGCTCGATCTTGCCACCCTTCTTGGTGATGATCTCCATGTTGTCCTTCCCTGGGTTCTTCACCACAGAGAAGTCCTCCTGGGTGAAGACCTCCGTCATATTCATATTCATCACCATGGCCACCATCAGCGAGACGGCGAAGACCATAGCGACGTCGAAGAGGTTGACCACGACCGTCAGCGGGTCGGTATCCTCGCCCTGCATCAGCTTGCTCGGGCGGCGGGGCTTGCGTGCCATACTTACTTCTTGGCTTGGGCCTCCAGGAGGAGGGAGGAGACATACTCGAGGATGCTGACGTCACGCGTGTACCAGCGCTGCTTGTACTGCAGGGTGATGAGGCCGACGAGGCTGATCACCAGCCCCACGACCGTGGTGGCGAAGACGACCTGCATATTATAGGCCATGCCCGCGATATCGCCCGAGGAGAGCCCCACCAGCGCGGGGCTCATCGCGATGAGCGTCCCGACGAGCCCGAGCACAGGGCCGATCTTGGTCAGGAGCTTGGAGAGGGTGAGGTCCTTCTCCGCTACGTGCTCGTAGCTGCTGAGCTGGTAGTTGACATAGTCCTCGGTCAGCCCTTCCCGCTGCAGCAGGTCATCGAGGTGCTCCACGAAGGCCGAGCGGCGCGTCTTCGGCAAACGAGCCTGCAGCTCAGCGAGGGTCTCGGGCGTCAGGCTGCGGACGTCCCCGATGAGGCGCGTCGTGTGGCGGCGCTGCATGAAGGCATTGTAGAAGCTCCCCACCAGCATCAGCGAGCGTAGGAAGAGGAGGATGAGGAAGAGGATGTCTGGGATGAGCAGACTATTGGCGATGAGGAAGAGGAGCTTGGAGATCTGATCCATAAGGGATTTATGCTTTGTGTCTAAGGGATTGCTTGATGCGAGGGATGAGGTAGCCGAGGCCGAAGCAGAGGGCGGCGATCCCCGCACTGAGGGCGAGGCCACGCCAGGCGATGGGGCTAGAGGGTGCCGTGCGTACCGTCTCGTCCACCGAGGCGATGATGCCGAGGATGAAGGTGAAGAGCTGCACGAGGAAGAAGACCTCTAGCCGCAGCTCCTCCTCGGGCACGAGCCACCTAAGCACACGCCCCAGGCCATAAACGGCAAGGGCGCTCGCCACCGCCAGCAGGAAGGCCAGCAGGCTGAAGCTAACGCCTGGTAGGGCGAAGAGCAGCGTACTCTGTAGATAGAAAAGGACGGGGAAGAGCAGGAGCCCAGGATAGGCTGCAAGCGCTAGGGCTAGCAGCTGTCCCCGCCGAGAGCGCGGACGCTCCAGGCGGGAGAAGCTATAGCCAACGAAGAGGGCCACCTCTAGGGAGATAAAGATCGCGGCGTACTCCCGTAGTGAGCGATCAGCGATGTAGGCGGCCAGTCCGGTCTTCGTCTGCTCGATCGCATAGGGCGAGGAGAGGTAGACGAAGCCCCCGAGGAGGAGCGCATAGACCAGCGCGTAGCCTCGCGAGGAGAAGGAGAGGCGTAGTGCTGTGGCCAGCACCACGAAGAGCATGAGGATCTGTACCAACAGTTCCATAGTGCGGCGGGGCTTAGGCGGCGTCTTGGTCGCGACGACGGCGGTAGCGCAGCAGCACCAGCAGGCCGACGAAGAGGACAGCTACCCCAGCGACGACGTAGAGCCCGCTGAAGCTCCTAGACTCGGAGGCAGCGTACTGGTCGCGGACGGTCTCCTTCTTCATCACCATGCCGCTCTTAGAGTCAGGGCCCGTAGCTGTGCCCGACTCGTCGAGCTGCTGCATGCTCTTGTCAAAGGCCTTGGCAGCCTCGGTGTCGACATGCTGGGCGATGAAGCTACGCAGCTTGCGGTTATCCGCCGTCATGCTTCCCCCGGAGGGGCCGTACTTGGCCACCAGCTCTGTGTGGTGCCGCGCCAGCGTCGCCACCTGCTCGGGGCTCGCCTGCCACATGCCTTTACGAATAGTCTCGAGCATCACGGCCGTGAGGTCCTCGAGGGCGGCGGGGCTCTTCTGCTCGAAGCTCCTAGCCACACCGAGCTGATGGACATCACGCACGTACATATCGTAGAGCTGATCCCAGAGCTCCTTATCGATGACCTCGGGCTTCATGACATTCCAGCCGTAGGTATTGGTGACGACCTCGGCGATGTTGGCCACGCTATTGGCGCCGCCCGAGAGGGCCTCCTTGACGTAGGCGGGATTGAGGACGGTGCTGCGGCTCTCGACGCCTATGGCCTCCTTGAGGTCCTGCATGTGCATGTTGGCATGGTTGCGGTAGTCCGCCAGGTAGGTATCGGGGTCCTTGCCCGTGACCTGACGTACGGAGAGCGTCAGCCCGCCCATGAACTCATAGACGTGGTCAAGGCTGAGGGCACCCCAGGTATTATTCTGTCGTGGCTGGACGACGACGTCAGTATTGCGCAGCGCGGCACGGAAGAGCGGCTTGACGAAGCGTCCCCAGTCCTCTTTCTTGCCCGTATAGGCCGCCCCCATATTATTAAGGTAGACCTCGGCGATCTCGCGCTCGCTCTCCCACTTGTCCCCTGACGTGACCATCTCCTGAATGCCCGTACCGTACATACCGTTGATGCCACCGAAGATGCGGACATTGGCCAGCTCGCGGGCTTCCTTGGGCGAGAGTCCCTGCTCGACGAGCTCCCGCTCAGTGGCGACAGAGCCCTCGGCGACATAGTTCGGCTGCTCCTCCTTACCCTGCGCTGCGACGAGCTCAATGGCCTTGGTGATGAGCGCCAGACGTGAGGCCGCCAGGTCGCGGAACTGGCCCGAGGTCTGGACGACGACGTCGATGCGAGGACGGCCAAGCTCGCTGGCAGGGATGAGACGGATGTCCTCCACGGTGCCGAACTGGCTACGCACGGGCTCCACCCCGAGCATGTAGAGCACCTGGGCGATAGTCACACCCTCGGTCTCGACGAACTCGCTGCTCCAGAAGGTATAGCTGACCTTGGTGGGATACTTACCATGCTGCTCGCGGTAGGCCTTGAGCGTCTGCTGTGCCAGCTGGACGCCGCGACTCCAGGCACGCTGCGAGGGCGTGCTCTCGGCACGGACAGAGTAGAGATTGCGCCCTGTGGGGACGGTCTGCGGATTGGCCACGACGTCTCCCCCGGGGCTGGGGGCAGTGAAGCCACCCGCTAGCGCATTGACCAGCGCATCCAGCTCGAGGCGGGGGCTGGCGACGATCGCCTGATGGTAGCGGGGAACGGACTCAATGGCCTTCACCAGCTCCATAATCACCTCGGCACGCTCACGCTGCTCCTTGCTCACGCTGGCAGCAGGCGTGCTGTGCACAGGCATCTGGTGCATCACCTTCGCCGTGCCCTGAGGTTGCTTGGACGAAGGCGCGGCCGTAGCGGCGTGCTGGGGAGAAGCGGCGGAAGGCTTGGAGGGCGTTGTTGTGCTAGGCTTCGCCTGAGTAGTGGCGGCCTTGGGCTGAGCAGCCGGAGCGCTCGCGGTGGAGGCAGCGGACTGCTTGCCAGCCTGAGTGCGGGAGGCCATCATGCGGGCTCGCATCGCCTCGGTGTCCTGCGGCTTGGTGAGGCGGCGTGCCTCGGCGATCTCGGCGGGGCTGAGCTCAGCGAAGCGTGCGACCTGTGCCTCATCCACCTGCCCAGCACCAAAGATCTGCCGCACCAGCTGCTGAGCGGGCTGGAGGTAGCGCTGCCCGAAGCGGCGCTTGTCGCTCGTGTTGTCCAGCGGCTTAGCTGCCCGCAGGCGGTCGAGACGCGCCTTGGCATAGGCAATCGGGTCGGAGCACATAGCGATGACGGTCGACTGCAGCTTGGCTGGCGTGTAGCTGACGCCCGTCGTGTAGAGCTGCCCCGTGATCTTCTCCGAGGCGATCTCCTCGGCGAAGTTATCGATGCGCTCGATGTCCTTAGACTCGTAGGGCCTCGTAAGGACCGAATCGAGGCGCAAGTCGCGGTGTACGCCGAGGCCTACGGCGAGGCGCTTGACAACCAGCGACTGCTGCTCCTTGGCTGCGGGCTCCTTGAGCTCGTAGTACTTCTCGATGGCCTGCTGCAGCTCGGTGAAGATATGCCGTGTGCGGCTCTCATCAAAGGGCGGCGTGATGTAGGAGACGACGCTCGCGTAGGAGCGGCGCTTGGCCATCATGCTCTCCCCGACATTCCCTATAGTATAGTAGTAGAAGTGCGGCAGTGGGGCGACGAGCGCCTCCCCCCAGTCGCTGGCGGAGAGGGCGACCTGCTTGCGCGGGGTGAACTCGAGGCTGCCGTGCGTGCCGAAGTGCAGTAGGGCGTCTGCGGCGAAGGCGTGGCGTGCCCAGAGGTAGGAGGCCACATAGGGGTAAGGGGGTGGAGCGCCTGCGCCGTGGATGATGGCGAAGCTATCCTCACCGAGACCCGCCATGGGCTGAGGAAGGAGGACGACCTTACCGTACTGAATGCGCGTGACCGCCAGCTCGGTGTCCCCCAAGCGCTGCTGCGTCATGTAGCTGCCGGGAGCGGGGCCGTACTTCTCCTTGAGCTCAGTCAGCTGCTGGGCGCTGAGGTCGGCCTGCATCCACTGATCCAGCTCGGCGCGTTTGACCCAGGCGGGGTGGCCGTGCTGGAGGTAGTCGGCCATCATGCCGCCCGAGACATCCTGGATGACGGGGCCCTCACGCATCAGCTGCTGGGCGAAGGCCTCCTGGGTCTCGGGGAGTCCCGTGAGGTCGTAGCCCACGGACTGCAGATGACGCAGGAAGCGATAGAGCGAGGGGACGACCTCCAGCCCCTGCGCGGCGAGGGTCTCCTGCCCAGGCCCCTTGAAGTAATAGATCGCTAGGCGCTTCTCGCTATTAGGCTTCTGCTGGAGCGTGAGGAACTTGTGCACCAGCGTGGTGAAGCGGGCGAGGCGCTCGGGGATCGCCCGCAGCATCACCAGCCCCTCCTCGTCGCGCTCCTCGGTGGAGAGCACGTAGGGGTAGACGGCGCCGTCGAGCTCAGGCATGCCTATGGTCTGAGAGAGGAAGCTGCCCATCATCCCCTGAGGATCGGACTCCCACTCCTGGCGCCCTGCCATGAGGGTGAGCGGAGCGAGCACGGGGATGTTGCGCTCCTTGAGGTAAGCCACGACCTCATCCCCGCCCGTCATAGAGATACGGCCGTGGGGGAAGTGGACGAGGAGATCGGGGGAGACTTCCTTGAGGAAGCGCAGGCGCTGGCTGAAGCTCGTCACGGGATAGACGTTGAGCCCCGAGCGCGTCAGGCTCATGATGATGCTGTCGAGGTTCTGCTTGTTGCCGCCAAAGGGGTCATTGAGCCCGCCGACGAGCATGACCTTCTTGGCCCCGGGGTGGTAGTAGCCCTGCTGCTTGAGGTAGGTCTCGTAGTCGCTCAGCTTAGCGAAGGCCACGGACTCATCTACGTGGTAGTAGACATCGGTAGCACTGGGAGCTACGCTGTCGGGCTCGGGGGCGAACCAGCGCTTGGCATCCACGTAGCGGCGGATGTAGCGGGCCAGTGAGCGGTAGTTGGCCTTATTGCCACTGCCGAAGTACTCGCTGATGCGCTTGCCCTCCTTGCTGCCGAGGGTGTTGATATTGTTCTCATCGGTGGTGGCGAAGAGGACGAGGTGCTTGGCCCCGTGCTTACCCTGCTCGGCGATCTTAGCTCGGTCCTCTGCTGTCCACTTCAGTCCCATGCCGAAGGTCAGGACACAGTCGTAGTCGTCCAGCTTATCCAGCTCCGTCTGCTCGAGCTCGGCAAAGCTGACGTGCCGGCTGTCATTGGAGCGGATGATGCCCGAGGACATATAGCCTGGGAAGTTGACCAGAGCGATGCGCGTCGGGGCACCGTAGTGTCCCCATAGAAGGTAGCCCCCTATCCCCACGAGGAGGCAGGCTAGGATGAGGGCGATCAGTCCGCGACGGCGGAGGAGATCCCTGAGCTTGGTTGCACTCATACGTATCTATTAAGGTAGTTCATTGTCCCTACAGCGAGGAGGCGAAGCAGTGCCCCGAGCTCCCCCGCCTATAGCCGCGCAAAGCTAGGCCATAGGCTGCTGCAAAAGTACGCCAGTCCGCCACGCGGCGGAATACCTATATGTGGGGATATTCGTCCAAGGCCCTCCCTTATAAGTAGGTAGGGCCTCCTTCCGAGCCTGCCCGCAGCCCAATCTTATCCCCATCCTACCCGAGCCGCATCCAGCTCCCAGGTGCTAGCTCGAGGAGACTGGGCGCTGAGCTGGGGCTAGGCAGAGACCAAGGCGCAGAGCGCGCTACCCGAGTGCTACCCTAGACAGCTGTAGCTACCCGAGCCAAGCAATAGCCGTGCCAAGGGAGGCGGGACGGTGAGCGTGAATGAGGGGTAGCCCCGCGGGGAGGCTATACATATATATAAGGAGTACCACCAGCAATCCCCCCCGCAAAGGAGCGCCCGTGCGGTCCCCTGAAAAGGGCGAAGCCCCCTACCCTACCCGGGCAAGAGGCTTCTACGGATTGTACTAACTAATTAAGATCAATATGCTCTAGGATCTTATGCGGCTAGGGGTTGTCCTGGCAGAGCTTGTTCCCCTTGAGTTCTTGGTAGGGGATGACGAACTGCCAACGGTTGTCGTCGGCCGTCGTCGGGATCTCCTTGGCGAGGTTACCCGTATTGCGGTTCATCCCTACAGTGTAGGCGTTCTTACCTCCACCGAGGCCCTGATAGTTGAGCAGGATAGTGAAGTTGGAGGCCTTGCTGCGGTCGAAGGCCTTCGCCAGACGCTTGAGGTCGAGGAAGCGGACGCCCTCCATGTAGAGGTCGATACGCTTGTGGGCGAAGATCTTATCGATCAGCGCATCCCCCGACTCGGTAGGCAGGGTGAAGGCGGCATCACGCGTACTGACGATGTCGAGGAGCGTCTGGCGTGCTGCGGCCTCCTTGCCCTGACGGGCCTCAGCCTCGGCCTTGATGTAGTACATCTCAGCCACACGCATCATCACCAGGTCCATGAAGGTAGAGCCCTGAGCCTTGGAGCGGAACTTGATGCACTGCCCCGTGATCTCCCACTGAGGCACATCACCGTTCATCGCGAAGTAGACGCTGTAGGCATCCTTAGGCACCTGGTCGCCTCGGTCGAGGCAGACCCACCACTTGCGGCGTACGTCGCCCGAGCCAAGCTGATCGTAGATGTCGCGGTTGATGGCGTAGCGCAGGGACTTGTTGTGTCCAGAGACATTATAGGAGTAGGCGATGGAGAAGCTCCCCCAGCCTGTATCCTGGGTATCGCTCTGGTGATAGCCCCACATCCACTCAGGTGCCTTGTAGTTGTTGAAGCCGTCGATGAGCTCCTCACCCTTCGCCAGGCGGGAGTTGGACTGCTGTATGGCCTTCGTAGCGTAGTCCTCTGCCGCAGCCCAGTCCTCCTTGCACAGGGCCACGCGTGCTGCGATGCCGCAGACGGTGGAGTAGCGCAGGTGGTTACGGTCGGTGGCCTGCTCCAGCCCCTTGAGCACGTCGAGGGACTCCTTGAGGTCCTCCTCGATCTGCTTGTAGGTCTCGGCGACCGTGGAGCGCGCCATCGGCTCGAACTGCTTGGACTGATCCTTATCCGTCCTGAGGATGACCCCTAGGTCGGTGGCAGCGGTAGCCGCACGGTAGCGCTTGGCAAAGAGCTGCACCAGCTGGTGGTAGGCGTAGGCGCGGATGGCTAGGGCCTCACCATAGGCGTAGCGCGTGGCGACATGATTACGCTCCTCCTCGGGCAGGATGGTGCGGTAGCCCGCGATCGCCTTATTGGCGTGCAGGATCAGCGTGTAGTAGCCGTTCCAAGCCTTGTAGGTAAGGTTCTTGTCCGTGTCGGTACGGTCGCGGTGATCCTGCCAGCGGTAGACCGCCATGTGGTAGGCGGGCTTGGTATTGATGACATCATCCCCGAGCATATCCAGCTGTACATTCATCGAGGGGAAGCCGTAGGAGAAGACCTGCTCGAAGTTGTACATATACATCATATTGTGCAGCCCGTTGACGAGCCCCACGATACCAGGCTCGGTAGCCTCGGCATCCTTATTACTGAGGTTCTCGGTCGGCGTGACGTCGAGGAAGTCCTTCTTGCAGGAGGCCAGCGAGAGGAGCCCGAGGCCGCCTAGGAGTATATACTTCGTGAGTTTCATTGTCGTAGCGATGAGGAGTTAGAAACTTACCTTGAGCGACGTAGAGAAGGTGCGTGGCTGGGCGTAGCCTGCTACAGCGATCACCCCAGAGTAGCTCTGCATCGGGTTCATCCCTCGGCGTGCCGAGAGGACGAAGAGGTTCTCGGCCATGACGCCTATGGCAGCACCCTTGAGCCCGAGCTTCTTGACGAGCTTGTCCTCGATGTTGTAGTTCAGCGCAATGTTCTTCAGCGCGAGCGCCGAGCTGGAGATGAGGAAGCGGTCGGACTGCAGCGTGGAGTAGTCCTTCCCCGAGGCCGTGAGGGCGGGGATATCGGTGACGTCACCAGGGTTCTTCCACGCCTTCAGCAGATCGGCGTGCTTGGCACGTCCTCCATTGAGGCTGCGGGACATCAGATCAGCGTAGACCTTATCGTAGGTCTTACCCCCGAGCTGGTAGGCGAAGTTGATGCCGAGGGAGAGACGGCGCCAGCTCAGGTTCGTAGAGAAGCCCCCCGTGACATCGGGGATCGAGCTGCCGCAGAAGTGACGGCGGGCGAAGTTCCCATCCTTGGTATAGGTCGCCTTGTCCGTATCGTTGAGCCCCTTCTGATCGGGGTAGCGCTCCTTGTCGAGGCGGAACATTGGGCGGCCGTCGGCGGGGTCTACCCCGAGGTACTCGTTGAGGTAGAAGTCGTAGATGCTCCCCCCCTCGACATACTTGGTGTACTTGAGCTCGATCCCGTCCTTGCGGTTGGCATCAGGCAGACGGACGATACGATTGGTCAGGAAGGTAGCATTAGCCCCGAGACTCCACTCGAAGTCCTTGGTGCGGAGCAGGGTGCCGTGCAGCTCGAGCTCCAGCCCATAGTTGCGCACCTTACCGATATTGCGATCCTGCGAGCCCATCCCTGAGGAGGCAGGCAGCGAGTAGGCGAAGAGCAGATTGCGCGACTCCTTGTTGAAGAACTCGATGGTCCCCTTGAGGCGACTGCGCAGGAGGACGAACTCCAGGGCGATATCGGTATTCATCTGCGACTCCCAGACGAGGCTAGGATTCCCCAGTACTGCCATGCGCAGGCCAGGCTGCTGGTCGTTCTCGTTGGACATACGGTAGAGCGTCTGATAGGGGTAGTAGACCGAGTGGCCCTCCGAGTCGAGGAGGCCGTCATTCCCCGTCCCCCCGATGGAGGCACGTAGCTTCAGCTCATTGATCCAGTCGTAGCGCTGGAGGAAGGATTCCTTGGAGAGGATCCAGCCCGCACCCAGTGACCAGAAGTTCCCCCAGCGGGCATCGGGGGCGAAGCGTGAGGAGCCATCGCGGCGGAAGGAAGCAGAGAAGTTGTAGCGCTGGTCGTAGGTGTAGTTGAGACGAGCGAAGTAGCCCTCCTTGCGGTAGCGTGTGAGGTCAGAGGTGAGGCCAGAGACCTTGGTATAGTTGGACAGCTGGTCGATGACGAGGAACTTCAGTCCCTTCTTCGCCCCATGGAGGTAGTCGTAGTCGTAGCTGTAGCTCTCATGCCCGAGCAGCGCGCTGAGGCTGTGCTTGCCGTAGTCCTTGTCCCAGGAGAGGAGCTGGTTGAAGGTCATCGTCGTCAGGCGTGTCTGGTCGTAGTTGAGCAGCCCCTTATTGGACGACTGGTCGCCCATGATGTGGTTGTAGCGGTGGATGACCTTCTGGTTGTTCACGTCGAAGGAGAGGTTGAGCTGCAGCTTGAGCCCATCCATAGGCTTGATATCGACGGTAGTACGCGTGGTGACGACATCCTTGCGCGTGGTACGGAGGTCACGCTGAGCCGTCTCGAGAGCATTGAAGTTCCCTAGGTACGGACGATCCTCGCTGTGATCCCACTGCGGGCGGCCGTTCTCATCGAGGATCAGCTCGCCCGTATGACGATTGCGCAGATGCATGGGGTAGATGGGGGCGATGCCGTTGACGAAGGAGGGCATATTGGAGGAGTAGGCCCCCAGCGTCCCTGGAGCATCCTGCTCGCTACGGGCGAAGGAGAGGCTCCCCCCGAGGGTGAGGTAGCGGCGCAGGTCGTAGCTGAGGTTGACACGCCCCGAGTAGCGGCGGAAGTTGGTATTCTTCAGGAAGCCCGTCTCATCGAGGTAGCCGAGCGAGAGGAAGGAGCGCATCTTCTCGGTATTGAGCCCCCCGCTGACGCTGTACTCCTGGCGGTGTCCTTGGCCGAAGAGGGCCTTCTCCCAGTCGAGGTCATCGCCCCACTTGAGGCCCGTGATCTCGGGGTTCATCGTCCCGTCGGGGAGCATGATGGCGGGGATGGAGCCCTTCTTGGGGTTGTAGGTCGTCCCCAGCTGGTATTCCCCAGAGGCGTCAGGCGTGTAGTAGCGCTTGATCCCTGAGTAGGGGTTGTACTTCAGGTCATTGTAGACATCGATGGCAGCCTGCTGCTTAATCGACGTATCCCAGTCGGCATCGCTCATGCCTGCAGGCTTGCGGTAGTTGAGGCGGTAGTCATTGTACCACTGCTGCCAGTGCACCTTGTAGAAGTCCATGGCGCCGATACGGTCGTAGCTGGGGATCCCGCGCTGGGTGAAGCCCTGGCTCATCGAGAAGTTGAAGCTGGGCTCGCCCTTGTTAGCGCCGCTAGCGCCGCGGCGCGTGGTGACGAGGATGACCCCATTCCCTGCGCTCGAGCCGTAGAGGGCGGTGGAGGCAGCGTCCTTGAGGATAGACACGTTGAGGATATCGGAGGCGGGGAAGTCGGAGAGGTTACCATTATAGACAGCGCCGTCGACGACGTAGAGCGGAGCGGAGGAGGCATTGATCGAGCCGAAGCCTCGGATACGGATATCGGCACCTTCACCCGGCTGCCCCGAGGGCGAGACGACCTGCAGCCCTGGAGCGACCCCAGCCAGCGTCGTGGTGATGTTGGCCACGGGGCGGGACTCCAGCTGCTTGGCCCCGAGCGAGGCCTGTGCCCCGACCAGGCTCTGGCGCTTCTGCGTCCCGTAGGCGACGATGACGACGTCATCGGTGACGCGCTCCTCGGCCTTCAGGATGACCTTCAGCGGCTTACCCGTGAGGGGCACCTTCTGCGTGATGTAGCCAATACTGCTGATCGTCAGCGTCTTGGCTTGCTCGGGCAGCTTGAGGGTAAAGCGCCCTTGGATATCGGTGAGCACCCCTGTGGAGGGGAATTCAGCACATACGACACTGGCCGCGATGATGGGCTCCTTGTCGTTGGAGGCGATGACCACCCCTGTGACGGTGATCTGCTTCTTCTGCGCCCAGCTGACTCCTGTGAAGAGGAGCAAGGCCAGGAGAGTGAGTAAACTTCTTCTCATAAGACGCGTGTATTTGAAGTGATCGATAGTGTTTCCTTGTCCTAGTGGGCATCCTGCTATGCCACTAGAGCGCACTTGTGTTTGTCCGTCTCGTGTCGTGCTGCGCCGTTCCTCTCTCGTGTGGTATCTTCCTATCCGTGCTACGGCGTCTCGGTAGCTTAGTCTTTCCTTTGCTCGTAGCAAAAGTACACACTCCTCCCATAGAATGCAAGCTCTATTTAAACAAATATATTAGAAAGACATACATAATTATTTACCGAAGCCACTATGGGAGCAAAATGTGTCAATACGCTACACTCAGCACCGCTTCCCCATCCATCAGGACAGCGCTGAGGAGGACAAATAACTTTTATCCGAGCCTAGGGAAAGGCATCTTTTTACCAAAATATCCCCACAATTTGTCTCACGGGAGCCACTCCTTCCCCTCCCTAAGCAAAAAGACAGCCCCCCCGAGGGCAGCGCAGTCTCTGCCAAGGGGGGGCTGTCTCGAGGGATAGCAGTCAGCGCTCTGAGGGACGTCCGTCAGCGCCGTGAGGGATAGCGGTCGGAGGGCTGAGGGGTATCAGTCAGCCGCCAGAGCGATCGGGCTCAGGGAGGCATGAGGCAAGCGGGCGGGGACGAGCGGGCTGGAGCAAGGGGCTCTCACTCAATAGGAAGGGGATAGACACTAGCGCCCCCAGCTGCTGCGGTCAAGCTTGCGGTAGCTGATGGCCTCGCTGATATGCTCCTTGCCTATGGTCTCCTCGCCCGCGAGGTCGGCAATGGTGCGCGCCACCTTGAGGATGCGGTCGTAGGCGCGGGCCGAGAGGTCGAGGCGCTCCATAGCGACGCGCAGCCGCTCCAGCCCCTCAGCATCGGGACGGGCGAAGCGCTGCGTCTGGGCCGCCGTCATCTGAGCATTGCAGTGCACCTCGGGGCAGCCCGCGAAGCGCTGGGTCTGCAGCTCGCGCGCCCGCAGCACCCGCGCTCGGATAGCGGCACTCCCCTCCCCGGGCTCCGTCGCGGAGAGCTTCTCGAAGGGCACAGGGGCGATCTCCACCTGCAGATCTATGCGGTCCAGGAGCGGGCCCGAGACCTTACCCAGATAGTGCTGCACCTGCTGCGGCGTGCACTCGCAGTGTCGTGTGGGGTGATTGTAGTAGCCGCAGGGGCAGGGATTCATCGCCGCCACGAGCATGAAGCCCGCGGGGTAGTCCACCGAGTAGCGCGCTCGCGCCACTGTCACCTGCCGCTCCTCCAGCGGTTGGCGCATGACCTCCAGCACGCTGCGGCTGAACTCGGGCAGTTCGTCCAGGAAGAGCACGCCATTATGCGCCAGGCTGATCTCCCCAGGCTGCGGGCTCGCCCCTCCGCCCACCAGCGCCACGGGCGAGATGGAGTGATGCGGCGCGCGGAAGGGGCGCGTCGTCATCAGCGTCACATCACGCCCTAGCCTCCCCGAGACGGAGTAGATCTTCGTCGTCTCGAGGGACTCGCCGAGGGTGAAGGGCGGCAGGATGCTCGGCAGACGCTTGGCCATCATCGACTTGCCGCTCCCTGGGGCGCCTATCATCAGGAGGTTGTGTCCCCCTGCGGCGGCGACCTCAAGGGCGCGCTTGACCCGCTCCTGCCCCCGCACCTCGGCGAAGTCCAGCGTCAGCTCCTCGCGTGCCTCGTAGAAGGTACGACGCGTATCGACCTCTACCTCGGCGAGCTCCGCCTGCCCCGTGAGCATATCGATGACAGAGCGGAGCGTGGGGGCACCATAGACCTTGAGCTGATTGACCACTGCGGCCTCACGGGCATTAGCCTCGGGGAGGATGAAGCCCTCGAAGTGCTCCGCCCGCGCCTGTATCGCTATGGGCAGCGCCCCGCGGATGGGACGTAGCGAGCCATCCAGCGACAGCTCACCCATGATCATATAGCGCTCGAGGGCCTCGGCGGGGATCTGTCCGTCGGCAGCGAGGATGCCGAGGGCCAGCGGCAGATCATAGGCCGAGCCCTCCTTACGGAGGTCGGCAGGGCTCATGTTGATCACGAGGCGCTTACCGGGGAACTTATAGCCGCTGGACTCAATCGCGGAGATGATGCGGTCTTGACTCTCCTTGATGGCGGCGTCGGGGAGCCCGACGAGCTGGAAGTAGCAGCCGGGCGTGCAGTTGACTTCGATCGTCACCGTCCGCGCCTGGATACTCTGCAGGGCGGCGGCAAAGGTGCGTACGAGCATGGTATATATAAGGTATAGGAGCGGGGCGACATCACCGAGGCGTCGCCTCTAGATTAAGGGAGGGGAAAAGCTAAGGTCAAGAGCCCGAGGGCTACTTGACCTTACCTAGCGTGTCGATGTGGAAGAGGCGGGTGGCGGCGGTCCCCGTCAGGCCGTAGCTGCGGCGTAGCTCGGTGACCAGCCCCAGGCTGTCGCAGAAGGCGATGCCCTCGAGGCTATCGCGGCGCAGCTGCTGGCGTGCCTCACGCGCAGAGGGCGTAGGCAGGAGGAAGACGAAGCCTAAGCTATCGGGGCGGGCGGCGGCACGCAGACGGCGCTGCTCAGCCGCCGAGAGAATCTGCCCCCCCTCGGGCGAGGCGAAGACCAGCACCAGCGGGTGGCGTGCATAGAGCTCGGAGAGGCTGCGCTCGCGCCCCTCGATGTCGCGCCCCGAGAAGGGCAGCGCCGCCGTGGGGCTGAGCTGTACACCCGCTAGAGGCGGCTCCTGCTCCTGCCAGTGCCCTCGACGCAGCTCGTAGTAGCGCAGGCGCTGCCCACCCGCGTGGCTGATGAGGACGGCGTGGTAGCGGCTGGTGTCGGGGCTGAGGCTGAGCGCCGCGTCGTAGTGCAGGAGGCTATCCGTGTACTGTGGCTGGCCGATGTAGGTCACGAGCGCCAGCGTATCGCTTGCCCCCTGCCGCTCCAGCTTGGTCTCGAGCTCGGGGAGGGAGGAGGAGCGGCAGGCACTAGCGAGCGCGAGCAAGGCGAGGGCGCAGAGGCTGTGGGTAAGGAAGTGCTTCATCAGAGTACGACTTGACATTAGGGACGCACATAGCCTTCGCTGAGGGAGAAGGTAGAGACGGGGAGCCCCGTACGGCCTACGAGGTTAGCATCGGTATAGGGGCGCCAGGCATAGCGCACGGTGAGGCGGCCGCCCTGCAGCTGCGTGGGGACGGTCAGCCGTACCTCAGCCCCCTGCACCCGAGCCTCGACGGGATGGACGAGCCCATCCTCCGTGAGCAGCTCGAAGCCTCGCAGGGGCTGCCCGTCCGAGGTCCTGAGAGCGCTCGTATGGACGAAGCTCAGGAAGAGCTCGCCGCCCTGACGCGTGATGCGCGCCACCTCGGGACTACGTGCCTCGAGGCTGCGGTAGCCGTAGTCATTATAGAGGGCCAGCAGCGCCAGACGATGCCCCAGCGGCTGCTTCTGACGCGGATGGACGTCCTTAGGATCGCCGTGGTCGCTCGAGACGATCATCTCGAGGCCCTCGGAGGGGCGCTGCATGCGGCGCTGGCTATCGCGGAAGTGCGGCCAGGAGGGGCGGTTGATCGAGCTGAGCTGCACGTAGTAGAAGGGCAGCGGCGCACCGAAGTAGCTGCGCCAGCTCTTGACCAAGAGGGGAAAGAGACGCTCGTGCACCTCGATGTTGTGGGCGTTCGACTCGCCCTGATACCACAGCACGCCACGCAGCGCATAGTGCTCCAGCGGACGGATGCCCGTATCGAAGAGGTAGTGCGGCGCATAGGGGTGACGCGTCAGCGGGCTATCCTTCAGCTTGACATTCTCCGAGGCACGCTGCCGCACCCAGGGCATGATGAAGTCATTGCCTCGCCAGCGACGCAGCAGCCCGGGGAGCTCCTCTTCGAGGCTTGCGCGGTCGATCCACGCCTCCGTGGGCGCCCCTCCGACGGCGTTGACGATGATGCCGACGGGGACCCCGAGGCTATCGCGTAGCTCGCGAGCAAAGTGGTAGGCCACGGCCGAGAGGGAGGCCGCCGTCTCTGGTGTCGTGCGCTGCCAGCGGGCGGGTAGGTAGTACTCCAGGCGGTTCAGCGAGTCAAGGAAGCTCACGGGCCAGCTCACGGGGTCGGTAGCGTGGGCGGGCTTCATATCATAGATGCGTAGGAGGCTATCGGAGGCCGAGGCAGCCTGCTGGCGCGTGTCGGTCTCGCGGAGCATCATCGCCATATTGGACTGCCCCGAGCAGAGCCACACCTCGCCGAAGTAGATATCTCGTAGGGCGAGGGCCTTGGTCTTGGTCGCAACATCCAGTCTGTAGGGTCCGCCTGCCGCATGGGGCGGCAGCTGGAGCGTCCAGCGCCCATCGTCAGCGGCGCGGGTGGTGAAGCGCTGCCCCTTGAGGCTCACACGCACCTCCTCACCTGCATTGGCTCGACCGCGCAGCGTAAGGGGCCGATCGCGCTGCAGCACCATCCCATCGGTATAGACGGCAGGCAGCTGCAGGCCGCCGTAGTCGCCCGTGATGGCGCCGTAGACCGTCTGCGCTAGGATCGCCGCCCCCGCAGGGTCGGGATGGATGGCGTCGGGCAGGTAGTGGGGATAGGGATAGAGGGGCGCGTGCAGGTCGATGAGCTGGACGCCCGCCCCACGGGCCACCTGGTCGATGGCGTGCTGGATCTCGGTCTGCCAGTCTCGCGTGCCCGACTCGAAGCGTGGGTGCTCCGCTCCTATAGGCGTAGTGCGGGCGATGAGGATGCGCACCTTGGGATTGATCGCGCGCAGGGTGTCGATGAGGTGGCGGTAGTTGGGGACGAACTCGTCACGATAGTTGGGCCAGTTGCGCGGATCGGTATCGTTGACCCCAAGGTGGATGACGGCGATGTCCGCCTTATAGGCCAGCGCCTGCCGATATTCGTCCTGCTGGACGTAGGGGCGGTGGCCGCGCTCCAGGAGGGTCGCCCCTGACTTACCGAAGTTGCCCACCTCATAGCGCTCCCCTAGCATACGCTGCAGGAGCGCGGGGTAGGCTTGCTGCTCTCTATCAGGTAATAGGTAGCCGTAGGTGATGCTATTACCTATACAGGCTACGCGTAGGGGCTTACCTTTGTGCCGGGCAGCCTGTCCCGTGAGGGAGAGCCCCACGAGGGCGAGCACGAGGAGAAGGGGACGTAGTGCTTGCTTCATATTTATAGTAGGGAGGTCATAGGAGGTGGCGCTCGTAGAGCTGTACGATGCGCTCGGTGACGGCATCGTCGGGGTTGTGCTCGGGGTCGTAGGGCGCCTTGAGGCTAGCGCCCATCACGCGAGAGAAGATCTGCCAGGTCCAGGCGCGGAAGCCCCCGAGGAAGGCCTTGACGAGCTCGTAGCCCGTCATGCCGCACTGGCGGTGGATGAGCTTGATCAGGAGCTGTCCCTGGCGAAGCGTCAGGTCGCGCATCTTAGGCTCCATATCGCGGCGCAGCTCCTTCTCCACGAGCTTGAGGTGTGCCTCCTGCTGCTTCTCGGGCAGTGTCTGCATGTATTCATAGGTCTCGATAATGGTCGCGGCGACGTACTTAGCATAGGGCATCGTCTTCTTGACATCACGGATACGCCGCCACAGCTCGCGTCGCTCCTCTAGGCTCAGCGGGCGTACACGGTGCCGCGCGAAGACATTGACGTCAGGCAGATCCACCTCCACGAGGCTGTCATTGACCGTACGCACGATGGCCTGCCGCGGCAGAGGCGTCTGCGCCACCAGCGGAGCGAGCCCACAGCACAGCAGTACCACGAGGAGGAGGCAAGGACGGAGGGCGAATCGGGGACGTGTCATAGTAAAGCAGGAGCCTAAGTAGATCATCTAGCACGAAGGGCGGGCAGGCAGCTCGGAGCAGCTCCGCGAAGCCGTCCCGCCTCGTCTAGCTAACGCGCGCGACAGGTCTTTTATTGGGTCGAGGCCTCACCCGAGTCGGGTCAGCAGCCCCGTGCGGGGAGACCCCAGGGCTAGTCCTTGCGCTCGCGAGGGAGCACCGAGGCGATGGTCTGCTGCGCGTGGCGTGCCGAGGCCGCGATATGTGCGGGGGGCTCGGCCAGCTCGCTCATGCGGAAGGCGGGGTGGATCGTGAGGATGATCTTGTGCGGGGAGGGAAGGTAGTGCCCACGCGGCAGGACGTCATAGGCGCCGTCGATGCTGACGGGCAGGATGGGCACATCCAGCTCCGAGGCGATGACGAAGCCGCCCTTCTTGAAGCGCGTCATGCGCCCCGTCTCGGTGCGGCTGCCTTCGGGGAAGATGAAGATGGAATTGCCCGTAACGAGCACGCGCTTGGCATCCTCCAGCGTGTGGACGATGGAGGAGGGCTTCGTCTCGTCGACGAAGATATAGTGTGCCGCGGCGCAGGCCTTACCCACGAAGGGCATCTTGCGCAGCTCGGCCTTCAGCACCCACTTGAAGGGGATGCCGATATGCCCATTGAGGGCGAAGATGTCGTAGGCGCCCTGATGATTGGCCACGACGACACAGGGTGCGTCGGGGCTAGGCAGGTTCTCACGTCCACGCAGCTCGACAGGGCAGAGGCTCACGGCCAGGCAGACGCGTGACCAGATACTCGTGGCCCAGCTGATGAAGGAGGCAGGAGCGCCGAGGAGCCCAGAGAGGATGACGACCAGGCAGCACAGGATCGTCGCTAGGACGAGGAGTGGGCCGCCGATGCAGACGAAGTAAAGGAGGTAAAGCGGGCGTAGGAGGGTGTGTAGGTGCATAGTCTAGAGCTAGTATAGTAGAGGGATCAGTGAGCTCAGTCCTTCAGAGCACGGAGGTAGCTGGCTAGGCGTGCTACGGCGCGGCCTCGGTGGCTCAGAGCGTTCTTCTCGGCCTCGCTGAGCTCGGCGAAGCTTCGCTCACTCCCCTCGGGGCGGAAGACGGGGTCGTAGCCGAAGCCATGCGTCCCGCGACGCTCGGTGAGGATATCGCCCTCGACCGTCCCCTCGAAGAAGTGCGTCCCGTAGCCATCGATCAGCGCGATGACGGTACGGAAGCGAGCACGGCGGGGACTCGCTACGCCGCCTAGACGCTCCAGCAGCAGGGAGACATTGTCCTCAGAGCTGGCCGCATCGCCTGCGAAGCGTGCCGAGCGCACCCCAGGGGCTCCGTCCAGCGCCGCTACCTCGAGGCCCGTATCATCGGCGAAGCAATGGCAGCCGTAATGCTCCCAGATGTAGCGTGCCTTGATCAGGGCGTTGCCCTCTAGGCTATCGGCCGTCTCGGCGATGTCGTCATGGCAGCCCAGCTCGGCGAGACTGATGACCTCAACTTGCCCGGAGAGGATGGCGCGTATCTCCTCGAGCTTGTGGGGGTTATTACTGGCGAATACTAGTTTTTTCATACATTTGCTTGAGTCATGTCCCTGAGCGCACCCACAGGCACCACTTAAGGTGCTGCAAGGCCTCAGCTTACTTAGGCAAAAATAAGGATAAATAGCTTACAGATGGATATAGAGTGCTTCCGCGAGGCCTGCCTAGCGCTACCTCGAGCAGTGGAGGAGATGCCCTTCGGGGACGATGTCCTGACGCTCAAGGTAGCGGGGAAGTGCTTCGCCTTCGTCTCCCTCAGAGGCGATGACCTCGATGCCTACCTCAAGTGCGAGCCTGAGTATGCCCTGCAGCTACGTGCCCACTACGAGGCCATCACCCCAGCACGCAGCCACCTCAACCGCCAGCACTGGAATAGCGTCTACCTCGACCGAGGCCTCCCCTCGTCCGTCATCCTACACCTCCTGCGTCACTCCTATCGGCGCGTCGTGGCGGGTCTCTCCCGCAGCCAGCGCGCTCAGCTGCCTCCGCTCCCCTGGGACGAGGAGCTCGACAGCCCCCTACTCTAGCCTATCTGGCACCCCACCCACCCCACTTCTAAGCACCAGTATCACTATGGACACCTCACTCCTAGAGTTCATCGACCAGGTCGATAGCACCAACACCTACCTCATGGAGCAGATCGCCTCGGGGCGTAGGCTCCCGCAGCTGCACACCGTCGTCGGCCGTCAGCAGACGGCAGGCCGAGGGATGCGCGGCAATAGCTGGGTCTCCCGTCAGGGCGACAGCGTCACCTGCTCGCTGCTCCTGCGCTCGGACATGCTGCAGGGACGTGAGCAGTTCGCCGTCTCCGAGCTCATCGCCGTAGCCGTCAGCCGCACCTTCGCCTCCTTCATGACCGAGGAGCAGCGCGAGCGCCTGTCCATCAAGTGGCCCAACGATATCTACTGGGGCGACCGCAAGCTCGCCGGCATCCTCATCGAGCACAGCCTGACGGGTCAGCGCGTGGACTACTCGGTCGTCGGCATAGGGATGAACGTCAATGACGAGAGCTTCCCACCCGAGCTCCCCTTCGCCATCTCGCTCCGCATGATCACGGGGCACAGCCTCCTGCCGATGGAGATCCTCATCCGCCTACATGATCAGATCGCGCCGCTGCTACCGGACTTCCTGCTCGGCCACTACGCTGACGTGCACCGCACCTTCATGCGTCAGCTCTACCGCCGTGAGGGCTTCCACCTCTTCACAGACGTGCAGGGACAGTTCCGCGCACAGATCAAGGACGTCAGCCCCGAAGGTCGCCTCGTCCTCCAGCGTGAGGATGGCTGGGAGCGCGCCTACGCCTTCAAGGAAGTACGCTTCGATGCTGAGTAAGGCCGATCAGAAGCGCATCAAGGCGCTGCAGGAGCGTAAGGCTCGTGACGCCGAAGGCTGCTTCGTCGCCGAGGGGCTCAAGCTCACCGAGGAGCTCCTGGGGCACTTCGCCTGCGAGCTCCTCGTCCTGCCCGAGCGCCGCTACCCCGAGCTCGAGCCACTCCTCAGGCGCCTCCCTCAGGGCACGGCCCCGCAGCGGCTCGAGCTCGTCCCCGAGGACTTCGACTGGACGCGCATCAGCGGGCTCAAGCAGCCGCAGCCACAGCTGGCCGTCCTTCACCTCCCCCAGCCCAGCGCCCCGAACAAACCCGAGGGTCTCTGCCTCTTCCTCGACCGCGTGCAGGATCCAGGCAATCTGGGGACGATCCTCAGGACGGCGGACTGGTTCGGCATCGAGCATATCTACCTCGCCTCTGGCACGGCCGATCCCTTTGCTCCGAAGGTCGTACAGGCTACGATGGGCGCACTGGCTCGCGTACGTATTCATAAGGTAGAGGACAGCGTGGGCTTCGTCCACGACTATCCTGGGCGCCGCCTCGGCACTTACCTCGATGGGACGAACCTCTATACGGCGCCGCTCCCCAGCCCTGCCGAACCCGCACTCCTCATCATGGGCAACGAAGGCCAAGGCATACACCCCGACCTCGCCCCCTACATCGACCTTCGGCTAACGATACCGCCCTACCCCGCGGCGAGCACGCACACCGAGTCGCTCAATGTAGCCATCGCCACCGCCCTCCTCCTCGGTGAGCTCCGCCGCCCCTAGACTACTATGCACTGGATCATAAGACAGCTGACCCTCCTCCTAGCCCTTTGCCTCCTCACGACTATCGCTGTGGCGCAGAGCCCCATCGTGCTCGGCGAACGTCTTAACCTGGCCTCACAGCGACTCGGCGAGACACGCAGCATAGACATCTACCTCCCTCCCTCTTACCACAACACGAGCCTCCAGCCCCAAGTCTACCCTGTCGTCTACCTCCTGGACGCCGGGGCGGACTTCCGCTACTTCACGACGTTGATGGAGAAGCTGGCTCAGGGCATCCCCAGCGTCCCAGAGCTCATCGTCGTCGGCATCGAGAGTCGCGAGCGGGAGCGGGACTTCGTCACGGGGAGCAAAGCCTTCTGGGACTTTGTCGCGGACGAACTCACCCCGCAGCTCCAGAGCAAGTACCGCTTCAGCGACTATCGCATCCTCGTCGGGCACTCCCTCGGGGGACTAGCGGTGATCACCGCACTCTGCGAGCGCCCCGAGCTCTTCAGGGCCTACATCGCCCACGACCCGAGCCTCTGGTGGGGGGATAATGCAGGCCTGCACCTTCTAGAGGCACAGCGCC
>ERZ773077.310-NODE-310-length-36774-cov-9.297475_pt1 | contig 36774 bp, 39 predicted proteins | sample MGYA00580612_ERZ773077 | MGnify/ENA primary metagenome ERZ773077 (study PRJEB29015, sample SAMEA2737971) | human oral metagenome | biome: human oral; feature: human-associated habitat; material: dental | place: China | collected 2021 ...
GGCGATCTCAAGAGTCAAGTGCAACAAGAGGTCTGGCGTAGTCATCGAGAATTTTCGTCATGACTTCGTCAGGGGTCTGGGCATCCAGCGCCAGGCGCGGGCGCCCGTTCATCAGTCGGGCAATGTCGTTCAGGCGGGTCTGGCTGATGGTTGAAAGATCCATGCCCTTGGGCAGGAACTGGCGCAGCAGACCATTGGTGTTTTCGTTGCTGCCCCGCTGCCATGGGGCGTGGGGGTCGCAGAACCAGATGTCGATGTTCAGGCGCTCGCTGAGCTGCCGGAAACAGGCCATTTCGCTGCCCCGGTCGTAGGTCAGGCTCTTGCGCATGAAGGCCGGCATCTTCTTCATCTGCCGCGTGAAACCTTCCAGCGCGGTCTCCGCCGTGCCATCGGATTGCCAATGGCAATAGAAGATGTAGACACCCAACTTTGGTTATCGATCCATCGTAATTTTTGCCATATTTCCGCGCTTCACCCCCTGCTTGGCCTGCTTCTCCCGCTTCTGGGATTTTGACTGAAGGCGATCATTGACTTGCTTTGCACGAAAAGCTTCCCTCATGGCGTCCCAGTCAGAAGCCATCTCCGGATGAGCCGCACGCATCTTGCGGGTTGCCATCTCCTCAATGCGCGGAGCAAACACCCCCATACCGGTTCTGATCTCACGGACAACACCCAGTCGGTTCACCAGACTTTGGATTCTGGCCCTCTGCTGAACCTGTGAAGCCTGCCAGGCATGCTTGGTCTTCGGCAGACTGAAGAATCCCGGTTTGTGTTCACTGCTTCGCTTCAGATCCCTCTGCTTATTGGATAGAAGCTTTTCCAGTCGATCCTCAAGCCGCGCCACTTGGTCATGCTTGAGTTGCACATAAGATGCAAGTGACTCCTGCCAGCTTTTCTCCAGTGGAGACGCCTCTACCATCGCCTGCTGCTCATGCTTCTGCGCTACCGCGGATTCCAGTAGTCGCTGTGCCTCTGCCTCTCCCTCACGAGAAACATCAGCTTCTGTCGCCGTGGTCGCTTTCTCTTCGCGTACGCTCTCCTTAATACCAGCTGATTCCATGGCGTTCTTTACAGCCAGAAGCTTCGACTTCTGCGCTTTGACGTCCATCGGCATCTGACGCAACGCCCTGACCCGATCAAGATCACCATTCCGGATGCCATTTGCGAGCGCCATCTGCCGCCCCTCAACAGCCTCAATGGTCTTGCCCAACACGTCAACCAGTCTGGTCAGCTCCTTGTTTTTCAATGAGCGTTGCCGTTCTTTGACCAGTACATTGACCGGCATTTCCGATTGATCCCATTGCCCTCGGATCAGGCGATTGCGAAAAATCAAGCGTTGCTCGGCATCGTAGATGCGAAGCTCGCTGACCAGCCTTTCCTGTCCAATGACCCTCACGGATTCTGCCAAACCATCATAGGCCCTGTCATGCTGGTCACGATTGACAAACCGCCCAAATCCTCTTGTCTGCACTTGTTTTTCAAACCGAAATCTCGCCCTGGAAAGAGAAATCTCCGGGTTGACCGCCATCACCCTAGCCTGCACTTCATAGCCTTCCGATACCAATTTTTCGGCAAGTTCCTTTACGCTATCCGGATTCCGCATGGTTCCATCAAGAATCAGATTGCGCCTGTTATCAACCGTAGCCTTAAGCAACTGCATGACCATCTCGCCAGCCGCTTTCTGGGTTCGATCAGCAGCGTGAACTGGGTCCTCAAGAGTCAAGCGCCTGTACTCCGGATTGAACACACGCAACTTGTCAGCATCGATCAAAACCACGCCACCCTTGTCAACGAACTCTTCCATGGCGTAAGAAACCAAACCGGACTTCCCTGAACCGGGCTGCCCACCGAGAAGTATTGCAATGGGTCTTTCCCTCTTCTCGCAACCTTTCAAAAGCAACCGTTGATGCTCAAGAAATGTCAGATCCATTGATTTTTCATGGTCGCGCGTCATCTTGCGCGCCCCTGCTCAAGACCATCAAGTTCACGAAGTTTCTGGCCATAGATGCTGATCACGGATTTGATTGCCTCCCCATCATTGACACGAAGCGCATTTGAAACCTGAAAAATTTTCTCTTGCTGTTGCAGAGCATCGTCTATCACCCGTTGGTCAACTGGTTCTTTCTCCATCTCGACCGCAATGATGTGCGTGTAATGGGCCATCATGTCATTGAGAAGTTCCTGAGCAACTTCAAAATCCACCCCTCTAAAAAAAGCCAGGTCTGCATCGTCCTCATCATTTCTCTTCATCTACCGCTCCCGCAATTAGTTTCGGCCAAAGCCGACAAAACAACATTCTTCAATCTTCCATCACCATGTCTTCGCGTTTAGCCGCTAAACGCAACAAGCTAAAGTTCACATAAACAATCACCCCTCAATCAACGCCAACAGATCGACATCCTTCAAATCAGCGTCAATCTCGCCACCGTCATCATCGTACTTCAGCCACGCTCGCCCTTCTGCCGATGGCCTGCGCATCAAAATCAGACGGGCACGCCTGTCATCATGAAGAACCTGGACAATGCTCTTGCGAAGGCGTGACGGATCAGCTTGCGCAGGCGCTCTGAAAACGGACTCTTCATTCTCAGCATCACCATGATCTTGCCCTGCCTGTTCATGGATCATATCCGCTGGAGTCGGACCAACCAGCGTTTCATCCGGGATTTCGGATTTTGGCACGTCGATCTTTTGCTCGACATTCTGCTTTTCCTCAATGAATCTCTTGAGATCACCGACCATTTCTCGTGTGATCGCCTGGTCCGGATCTTCCAGCCACGCCGTCACTTCTTCTGGGTGTTTCTTGTAGGTGCGCAGCAGATCATTGACAAGGGTCACATCATTGACACGTCCTTCGTTGAAGGCATCAGCGATCACATCAGGCATTTTCAGAAGCGCAGTGTGTTGGGACACAAACGCTTTAGATTTACCAATGGCCTTGGCAATCTCCACCGCTTTCTTGCCGCTGGACAGTTCCCTGCCAATGAAGTCAGCTATCTCCCGTGCCGTTAGATTCTCCCGCTGCAGGTTCTCGATCACCTGATCAGTCTGGTTGTAATCGTTGTCAATAAACGCCGGAATGGTGTTCTTTCCAGCCCACTTTGACGCACGATAACGGCGTGCGCCGTGATTGATCAGGTATCGGCCGGGGGCCTCCAAATTCTCCCGAACACTGATAGGAGACTTCACGCCACGATTCTTGATCGTCGTGCCCAGCTCCTCAATACCTTCCTGACTGTAGCCGGGGTTGGACTCCGTTCGAGGCTGATGCGGATCCTCGTCGATCAGATCCAGATCAAGTTCCAGAAATTCATAGTCAGTATCTTTCTTCTTGGCGTTCATCATTCACTTCCATCAATTTGTACATTATCTCGGTGCAGCATTTCGAACCTTACGGTTCGATCTCCTTTCCTCCTGCGTCTCGGCGCACGTGTTGCCATTGTTATCATGGTTTTCCATCAATTTTTCCTCTGCTCTCGCCGCCCATTTGCGAACAATGAACGCCTGATGTGCTGGCAAAATCGCAGATACCCGTTCAAATCCTGATGGCAAAACGTCGGCTGCATCCCATATACGTCGAACCGCTTGGGACACAGCAGCCTTAGTGATCCCAAATTTCTCGACAAACTCGGTATGTCGCCGCCCTTCAACGAGTACGCCATGCGTGATCTGCAGCGACTGTTTGCTAATTTGCAATCGCTTTGTAGCCACCAGGAACTGTCCTTCGGTCAGTCGTTTCTTAGTCATCAAAGAGTCTCATACAAGACATTCCACTTGGGTTGAACACGGACGGTGCCAGCCGTCCACATATTATTAATATTAACTTAATGTTGACATTAAGTTAATCTGAACTAATGGCAGCAAGCATAAGAATGCCAATTAGTAGTCCGAAAGACCCTAAAAACACCAACATCGGGATGTATGTCGGCTCACTCCACATGGCAATCATCACCACAAAAGACAAGACGACTATCGGTCCAAGAGCCCATAAGAGCCCCTGTACAAGGAACGCAAAAATAAAGAGCAGAAACCACCCCACGATCACTAAACTCCAATACAAAATCGCCTTGGTAGCCGCGATAAGGATCGATATCACCCTCTTCCGCATGCCAACGACTTGAGGCGCCTCCTGCGAAGGAAGCTGTAACCTGCCTGGAAATTTGATGACCTTGCCCACTTCTTACACCTTTCCGTCGAACCGCTGTGGTTAAATCTCCATGCTCCCACTTGGAAGCAGGTCAGTGTATGCCAGTACCTGACCTAGCGCTCCGGACACCCCGGAGCGCCATTTATTATTTAGCAGCTAAACACTTTAAGTTTAGCTAAACTTTATCACTTTGTCTAGTTTTCGCCCACCACCGGATCGCCCCGGCAGACCTTCGTCATGACGAAGGTGCACGCCATGGAACAAGGTTTCCCTGGCGCCACCCCCATCAGCCCCGGGGCGCTCCCGGGGTCTGGCCCATCGAGGGCATCGAGGGCATCGAGGGCATCGAGGGCAAAGCTTCGTCATGACGAAGTTTTCGCCCACCACCGGATCGCCCTACTTGTTTTAACGGATACTAAGCGATATACTGTTTTCACGGTCAATGACCCGGTGAACTGATGGATGAATCGAAGCTGATATCTGCAAGAGAGTTTTTTCAGGTACTGGACAGCACAAGACCATGGCTGCCGAAGCGGCGAGAGATTGCCTACGGCCTGATGGTCAAAGGGGTACGGCCAGCAGATATGGCAAAGCGTTTTGGCGTAACGAACCAGTACGTGTACCAAGTGAAGGACACTTTTCTGAAGGTACGCGAACGCAAGCTATTGCGGGAGTACATGAAGAAAAACCCGCCTGTGAGCAGTGCCGGCGTGCTCAAACCGCTTGCACAGAGCATCAATCATCTACATGCCACAGGTTACAGCTCACTGCAGATTGCAAATTATCTGCAACAAGAGAAGGGCATCAGTGTCGGTACGGATGATGTGGAAGAGTTTTTGAAGGACAAGACCAAATGGTGATTCTGACGATAGCCAATGCAAAAGGTGGCGTAGGCAAAACAGCAATCGCAGTGCAGAAAGCGTTGTACTGCGCAGATCTTCTCAAGAAACGAGTTCTCTTCATCGACCTCGATAACCAAGGCAATGCCAGCAATGTATTACGCACAGCCAAGGGTGTGCAGTGCTCGCCCTTCACCAGCGACATTCTGCTGACCGAGGGCATCACGGGAGGAGTGAACGAGTTCAACGGGCAGGGTATCTATCTGGTCCCTGCCAGTGGAGCGCTTCGAGAATTGGCCGCGACCCCCGCACGTTACAGCCAGTATGCAGAGAACCTGCAGCAATCACTGAAAAACCTTCAGAACGGGTTTGATATCTGCATCATGGACACGGGGCCAAATCCTGATATCCGCCAAACATTTGCGCTGATGCTGAGTGACTTCATGGTCGCACCAATTCAGGTCAACCAAGAGGCTATCGAGGGGATCGGCTCCATGCTGACAGCGCCAGAGTGGGGTGTCCAAGCGATTCAGGAGATTCAAGGTGTGAAGCTGAAGTTCTTGGGAATCCTGCCCAACATGCTCGAACCGACAAACTTCCAACGCGAGAATCTTCGCGCACTGGTAGAACAGTTCCCGCAGCTTCTGATCAAACTGGACCGCGCGGCGGATGGCAAGGAACGCGGATATGCTGTAATAAAACGTAGTACTGTTGTTCCAGAAGCCCAAGCTGAACATGAGGCCATCTGGCGTATGAGAAAGACCAGCGCACGCGAGTTCTGGAAGCATCTGGAACCAGTTTTCCAACAGATCGCCAAACAAATGGGGGTGCTCGATGGCCATTAACATGTCGTTTCTGAACGGGGCACAACCCAACACGCCTGTCCGACGAGTCATGCTGCTGAAGCTGGCTGATGTCGTTCCGGATAAAGATCAACCCCGCAAGACTTTCGATGAGGAACAGATTCGCAATATCGGAGAGAACATACGCGAACGCGGCGTGAAGCTTCCGATCATCGTGCGTCCCATCCAAGACCAACCGGGCAAGTACCTTATCGGTGATGGTGAGCTGCGCTACCGCGCGTCTCTGATGGCCGGCAAGGAAGACATTCCCGCCATCATCGACGAAGGGTTTGATGCCTTTGATCAGGTCAATCTGAATGAGAAACGAATCAGCCTGACACCGGTTGATCTGGCTGCCTTCGTCGCGCGAATGGCATCGTCAGGCATGAAGAAACGTGACATTGCCAAGCGTCTTAACGTGCCAGAGACAACAATCAGTGAGTACATTGCACTCTCGAAGATGCCCTTCTTTATTCGTGAGGTATACGAGGCGGGACGTTGCACGTCCAGACGGACACTCTACGAACTGACGATGCTCGCTGAGGAGTATCCGGAGCGGGTCCATGACTGGATCAAGGAGGGCGGTGACATCACTCGGGCGACTGTGCAAGAGCTGGCAGATCGCCTTCGCTCCACGGTAGATCGACAAGCGAGGGGAGGCGAAGCTTTGCCCAAAAAGTCAGCCGAAGCGACACCAACTGTCGAAGTAGCCCCCAGCCCCATTCCACCACGGACAGGCGGCGGCAAGGAAGAGGCGCGGCAGGCGCAGGATACCGCGCCCACGATCAAGCCAGACCCGCTTATGGGTGAAGATCCAGACCAGCCCAACCAGCCCAAGGTGTTTGTTTCCGTTCATGAACGTACTGCCGAAATCATGCTCTACCGTATCCCTACAGGGGCCGACCGTGTAGTAATTCGTTATGAAAGCGGGGAGATCGAGGAGGTTGGGATCGACACCTGCATCCTTCGAGCTTTCGAAGCCGGGATTCCGGCCTGAGCGGGTCGTGGCTGGCAGGCAGTCTGGGGCAACGCTCGGGGTGCAGCCGGCCCATGGGGTGCCGGCTGCAGTGCAGAATGCTGGCGACGACACCGGCACGGGGGACCAACCAGTGTGGGCTCTGCTCGATCCCTGGAAGGGCTCGACAGGGGGGTGCGTCCGGAACGGGATGACGGGCTGTCTGCCGGGCACCCATCGAGGGCTGTTCCTGGAGCAGGGGCCTGCCGAAGGGGGTAGTGGATGCGGGTGTGGATCAATGGCGGGGCCAGAGGGTGCCGCCAGAGCTGCCAGATCGGCCCGAGGCGGCGTTTTGCATCGCAGACAATCCAATCCCCTTGGCCAGCACCTGAAATGACGCGTCAGCTTTTGTATGCGATTGGAGGGGGCGAAGGCAGCAACAGCACTCCACCTTCAACCTGCTTTACATTGGCAGTTGGGTAGACAGTTAGCACTGTGTGCAACGCTGACAAGAACATTTTTTTGAAGGTTCTCTGAGAGTCTATGCCTTTGTATTCTTGAGCAAACTGCTCCCTCAAGGTTTTCCAGGGGAGAAAGCTTCCCTGGCTATCTACGCGATGCAATCGATGGGCCAGCCATGTGTAGATGTCCAGTGCCAAGGACGACCCCTTGAGCACATGCAACGCGCGATTATCCAATGGTACGGCGCTATTACGGAGTTCATCGAAGTATCGCTCAGACAATCTCATGACGCCCGGCCAAAGCGGACGTTGATATTTGTCATGATCGGATACCCATGCATCGAACTGTTCAATAGGATGTTCGTTGAAGGTCCGTCCTCGATACCCGAGCTGTAGACGGCACGCGGCAAGGGCATGCATCTGCTTGCGCAAGTTCATGTAACGACGCCCCCCATCACGATCCATGCCCATAAGCCGTAGGAACTCTGCTGCACTGTCTCCGATAGGAATCTCTCGTGTTTTGTGGCGAATCGCAAAGGTGGAAACCCATGCTAGTGCCAGACGGGGCAATGGTCCATAGGGGACGGGCTGCTCAATTGGACCATGACCTTCGTCGAGCCATCCAGCCTGCACATTGATCCACGCATCGCCAGATTGCCGCATAAACTCGCGTCCATCGAACTTCGACCTAGGAAGACCCACCTGGCAAAGAACGGCGTGAGTGAACGCCATATGGCTGCCTTCAGGCAGATTGGTAGCAATGTCTTCCCCGGCCTCGATGAGCTGTATGTCGTGTCCGGTGAGTTCGATCTGTTGTGGTTTCGTGCTAGAACCACACCGCCTCCCCTTATCTTTTGAGGGGGTATTGCTTCTTGCGGTCGTCTTGCTATCCTTGTTGCCAGCCATGATCGGCTCCTTCCTAGTCGATTGTGGTCAGGTGCGTGCCAAGACTGGAACCTTGACACGCACCGCCTTCCCTTATCTTAAACCATTATTGTTTAAGACGCTGGTTTAGGTTAACTTAAAGCTAAACTCCTTTTTACCCTACGTGTCAAGTCACACGTTGCCCGAAGCCACAATGATTAACGATCAAACAGTTGATAAAATGATCGACATCAAACACAAATGAAGCCTGTTTCCCTTGAGGTTTGGTTTATCTAACCCGTCAGGGTTTAGCGGCTAAACCCCATCATGGCCGCGGTATTGCATATGTACAACCGAATATTCGTCATCAATCTCCGCCGTGCCCTGAAGGAACAAAAGGTGAGTCTAAGGAGATTCTGCCAGTTATCAGGAGTGTCTCCTTCTTTCTTGTTTGATGTGTTGGGCGGTAGGTCGAGTCCTACTCTCAACACCATGGAAACGATTGCTACGACACTCGGCCTTCCTTTGGAGGTTCTTCTTTCTCGCATCATCATCGACCCCGAAGAGCTGGGGGGGGCGAACAACCCCAAATCTCTCCCGTCCATACCGGATGGGTATGAAAGAGTCTTCGCCACTTTGCCGGCGCATCAGGCATTCATCGTACGCAAGTGGGCCAAGCGAAGCGCTCAAAAGCTCCTGGCGCCAGAAGGTCCAAAACAAGACAGTCGTAACGATCCAGTCTCGAATTGAATGTAATGGTTTATCCCTACGGGATATAGTACACCTAGTCGATTCGTTGTGTTAGTATTCGTCCTTGACGACAAGGGTGGTACGGTATGCTGGATCAACGGGAAGCTATAAACAGTACGCGAGAGAGGATACACAAGAAGCTCGAACGGGACATGGGGTCGGCGCTCCTTTCTGCGCTGAAAGATCCCAGAACTGTTGAGGTCATGCTCAATGCCGACGGCAATCTTTGGCAGGAGCGACTGGGTGAGCCGATGCAGATCATTGGATCCTTGCGGCCGGCCCAGGCCCAAGCCATCATCGAAACCGTGGCTGGCTATCATGGCAAGGAAGTCACTCGACACAAACCCCTTCTCGAAGGGGAGTTGCCTATCGATGGCTCGCGTTTCGCGGGCCAGATTCCCCCAGTAGTGCCGTCGCCAACCTTCGCGATCCGGAAGAAGGCGGTGGCGATTTTCACACTTGATCAGTACGTCGAGAACGGCATCATGACGGCGCAACAGCGCGAAGTTCTGATGGATGCCGTTATCTCGCACAGGAACATTCTGGTCATCGGAGGTACAGGCTCCGGCAAGACCACATTGGTCAACGCCATCATCCATCAGATGGTTCTGTCCAACCCGACGGAGCGCGTCTTCATCATCGAAGACACGGGCGAGATTCAGTGTGCCGCCGAAAACTTCGTCCAGTACCACACCAGCATCGATGTCACGATGACGATGCTGCTCAAGACTTCGCTGCGCATGCGCCCAGACCGGATTCTGGTCGGTGAGGTCCGTGGCCCGGAAGCACTCGACCTGCTGATGGCATGGAACACTGGCCATGAGGGTGGCGCTGCCACACTGCACGCCAACAACGCCAAGGCTGGCCTCGACCGGCTTGCCATGCTCATCAGCATGAATCCGGAAGCACCTCGTCCAATCGAGCCGCTGATTGCTGAAGCTGTACACATCGTCGTACACATCGCACGAACCCCGGAAGGCCGCAGGGTCCAGGAAATCCTGGCCGTGACGGGCTTCCGTGATGGTCAATACATCACCCACGTCCTCTGAGGAGAGTTTCATGTTTGTCCGCCCCCCGGTATTCATCAACCGTAACACGATGCTGCTTGCAGCATTTCTGGTCATGCTGGTGTTCATTGTGCTGATGCCACAGCACGCTCTGGCCGCCGAAGGCCAAGGCGGTGGCTTGCCCTATGAGGGTTGGTTGACCAGTCTGCGTAACTCCGTGACTGGCCCTGTGGCGTTCACAATCTCGATTGTGGGCATCGTCATTGCTGGTTCTGTGCTGATCTTCGGCGGGGAGCTGAATGCTTTCTTCCGAACGCTGATCTTTCTCGTGCTGGTCATGGCATTGATCGTCGGTGCAAACAACATGATGGCGACATTCTTTGGTCAAGGCGCCGAAATCGCAGCAACCCAAAGTGCGCTCACTGGCACGGAGGTAGCCTGATATGGCATTGCGTACAGTCCCCATTCATCGGGCTGGGAACCGGGCCAATCTCTTCATGGGCGGCGACCGGGAACTGGTGATGTTCTCTGGGCTGATGGCCGGTGCATTGATCTTCAGCGCCCAGGAGTTCCGGGCAACCGTGTTTGGTCTGCTGTTGTGGTCCGGGGCGCTGTACGCATTGCGCAAGTTGGCCAAAGCGGACCCCAGTATGCGGCACGTCTATCTGCGCTGGCTGCGGTACAAACCATACTATCCGCCTCGCTCCACCCCATACCGGGACAACACCAGCGATCAGGTCAAGGGGTACAAATGATTCCTGCCATCACAACCATGATCGCTGCTCTGGGGGCGCTGCTTCTGCTGCTGCTATTCTCACGCATCCGGGCTGTCGATGCTGAGTTGAAGCTCAAGCGGCATCGCGCAAAGGACGCCGGACTGGCTGATCTGCTGATCCACGCCGCTGTCGTTGACGACGGTGTGATCGTTGGCAAGAACGGCGCCTTCATGGCCGCTTGGCGTTATGAGGGTGACGACAACGCCAGCAGCACGGAAGCGCAGCGAGAAGCTGTCTCGCTGCGCATCAACCAGGCGCTGTCCAGACTGGGCAATGGCTGGATGATTCATGTCGATGCGGTACGTCAGCCGGCGCCACAGTACTCGGAACGGGGGCGGTCCAGCTTTCCCGACCCTGTGTCTTCGGCACTCGATGAAGAACGCCGGCGACTCTTTGAGGGTATGGGGACGATGTACGAAGGACACTTCGTGATCACGGTGACATGGTTCCCTCCGTTGCTGGCCCAACGCAAGTTCGTTGAGCTGATGTTCGATGACGACCAGACCAAGCCCGACAGGAAACGCCAGACACGGGATCTGATCGAGCAATTTAAACGGGAAGTGCTGGCCATCGAGAATCGGCTGTCGGCTGCGGTGAAACTTACCCGACTCAATAGTCATGCAATCCAGCAGGAAGACGGCAGTCAGATCACCTATGATGATTTCCTGAGCTGGTTGCAGTACTGCATCACAGGTAAGCAGCACCCGGTCGTGCTGCCCAACAACCCCATGTATCTGGATGCATTGATAGGCGGGGAATCCCTGTACCCCGGCGCTGTGACATGGGTCGGACACAAGGCTATCCAGGTTGTTGCCATCGAGGGCTTTCCGTCGGAGTCAGCTCCCGGCATGTTGTCTGCGCTGGCGGAGCTGCCCACCGAGTATCGCTGGTCGTCGCGCTTCATCTTCATGGATCAGCATGAGTCTCTGAAACATCTGGACAAGTTCCGCAAGAAGTGGCGCCAGAAGATCCGTGGGTTCTTCGATCAGGTCTTCAATACGGGCACCGGATCGGTCGATCAGGACGCGATTGCCATGGTTGAGGATGCTGAAGCGGCCATTGCCGAAGTCAACAGTGGCGCAGTTGGGGTCGGTTACTACACGAGCGTTGTCGTACTGATGGACGAAGATCGAAAACTGGTGGAAGAGGCTGCACGCCAAGTGGAGAAGGTCATCAACAGACTGGGATTCGTGGCCCGGATCGAGGATGTCAACACGACAGACGCATGGCTTGGAAGTATCCCGGGCCATGGTGTCGAGAACGTGCGCAGACCACTCATCAACACGCTGAATCTGGCCGATCTTCTGCCCACATCCAGCATATGGACCGGTAGTGAGACAGCGCCGTCTCCAATGTACCCCCCGAACTCACCTGCGCTCATGCATTGCGTGACCCATGGATCTACGCCGTTCAGGCTCAATCTGCACGTGCGTGATCTGGGACACACTTTCGTCTTCGGCCCGACCGGGGCCGGCAAATCCACGTTGCTGGCGATCATCGCTGCGCAGTTTCGGCGCTATCGTGACATCTCAGTTTTCTGCTTCGACAAGGGGATGTCGATGTACCCGCTCACAAAAGCACTGGATGGTCAGCACTTCACCGTCGCGGCTGATGATGACTCTCTGGCGTTTTGCCCGCTTCAGTTCCTGGATGGAAAGGCAGATCGAGCATGGGCGATGGAGTGGATAGATACCATTCTGGCGCTCAATGGCGTGATGACCACGCCCGAGCAGCGCAATGAGATATCTCGCGCCATCCTCAGCATGCACAAGAGTGGCTCCAGAACACTCACGGAGTTCTCGACCACGGTACAGGATGAGGGCATCCGGGAAGCGTTGCAGCAATACACAATTGCTGGCTCAATGGGTCATCTGCTTGATGCAGACGATGACGGCCTGGCCCTGTCAAGCTTTTCCACCTTCGAGATCGAGGAACTGATGAACCTGGGGCAGAAGTACGCGCTGCCGGTGCTGCTGTACCTGTTCCGCCGCATTGAGCGCAGCCTCCATGGCCAACCGGCAGTGATCATCCTGGACGAAGCTTGGCTGATGCTTGGGCATGAAGCGTTCCGGGCCAAGATCAAGGAATGGTTGAAGGTGCTGCGTAAGGCCAACTGCCTTGTCCTGATGGCAACACAAAGCCTTTCCGATGCTGCGAACTCTGGCATCCTGGACATCATCATCGAGTCAACGGCGACAAAGATCTTTCTTCCCAACCTGAATGCCCGGGAGAAGGATGCGGCCGCTCTTTATCAGCGCATGGGCCTCAACGAACGTCAGATCGAAATCCTGGCGAATGCCGAAGCCAAACGCCAGTACTACTACGTATCAGAAAAGGGCAGGCGGCTCTTTGAACTTGCTCTCGGCCCCCTGGCCATCGCCTTTGTCGGCTCTTCTGACAAAGAATCGGTTGCAACGATCCAACAGATGGAGAAACGGCATGGCAAGGAATGGATTCACGCCTGGCTCGATACCCGCAATCTGTCTCTGGACGACTACCTGGAGGCAGCATGAGTTTCTGGAAGAAAAAGCCTGACCGTACCACAAGCGAAGAGATCGGCGTTCCATCTCCCAGCAATGACCGGAAGACGCAGCCGGTAGAGAACCCGTATCTTACTGCCCGACGCTCCTGGAATGACCACGTTGGTTCGATTGTCTCGGCGAAACAGACATGGCAGGTCATCGGCATTCTGGCCATGTTGATCTCATTGGCTGCCGTTGGTGGTGTCGTTCATATTGGCAGCCAGTCGAAGTTCATTCCCTATGTCGTCCAGGTGGACAAACTTGGCCAGACCGTTGCCTCCGGGCCAGTAGAAGCCACGACTCGGGTGGACCCCCGTGTGATGCATGCAGCACTGGCTGAATGGCTGAGCTGTGCCCGCATGGTGACACCGGACGTACCGTGGCAGCGCAAATGCGTCTTCAAGGTCTACGCCATGCTCAACGCCAAGGATCCGGCAACGGCCAAGATGAACGAATGGCTTAACGGCACTGCAGACTCCAGCCCCTTCAAACGTGCCAGTAAGGAGATGGTCAGTATCGAGCTGAAAACGGTTATCCCACAGACCCCCGATACATGGCAAATCGAGTGGACGGAGAACACACGAGACCGTAATGGCATTCTCAAGGACCAGCCAGTCGTCTGGCGTGCCCTGATCACGACGTATATCGCTGATGCCTCACCACAGGTGACGGATGAGCAACTGCGCAACAACCCACTGAGCATCTATATCCGCGACTTCTCATGGGCGCGGGTTCAATGACTATGAAGACCATGACCAAGCCTGTCTGCACGGCAATCCTGGCTGCCCTGCTTTCCATTCCAACGATGGCAATGGCCGATGAACTGGCCGATAAATACTTCTCCGCTGGAAGCAAGCCGGAAGTGATGAGTCCCCAAGAGCGGGCTGCGCTCAGAGCAGCCAGAAACTGGGGCAAGGGTCATACGGTCCGTCCGTTCACCGGAGAGAACGGCGTGATCATGTTTGTGTACGGGACAGACACTCCTCGAATCGTTTGTGCCGTTCTGCAAGTCTGCGACCTGGCCCTACAAACGGGCGAGAAGGTCAACAACATCCACTTGGGTGATAAGGCCAGGTGGGCAATCGAGCCCGGCATAACCGGCACTGGCGATAACCAGACGCAGCACCTGATCATCAAACCACTCGACGTTGGTTTGCAGACTTCTTTGATCGTCAATACGAATCGGCGCGCTTACCACATTCAGCTTCGATCACACCGATCAAACTATATGCCTCAAGTGGCGTTCAGCTATCCAGAAGACGATGCGGCCAAGTGGGCAGAACTCCGGCAGCAGGAACAGCGGAAGCGCGAGACTGACACCATCCCTCAAACAGGCGAGTACCTGGGGGATCTGTCGTTCGACTACCGCATCGAGGGATCGGCCCCATGGAAACCCGTCCGCGTCTATCACGACAACAGCAAGACCATCATTGAACTTCCGCGAACGATGGCACAGACCGAAGCGCCAACCCTCCTGTTGGTACGCCAGGATGGAGGCTGGTTTTCAGACGAAGAGACTGTGATGATCAACTATCGCATTCAGGGGAATCGTTATATTGTTGATACCGTCATTGACAAGGCAATCCTGTTTGCTGGTGTAGGAAAGAGCCAGCAGCGTATTACAATCACTCGCGAGAAGGGGAGGGATGCATCGTGAAGCGGTTTGCTCTGACCTCGATTCTGGCCATGACGTTGGTCGGATGCGCACTGACATCACCAGAAGACCCCTATGGAGATCACCTTGGCGTCAACATCGATCACGACGAGCTGGCCAAGGGTAGCGTTGCAACACTGGTTACGCTCTATCCGCCTGCCAAGACAAAGCTGGTCCTGCAACAGAAGGCTGCCGATCCCTTTGGAGTCGCTTTGCTCAAGCGTCTCCGAGAACGCGGATATGCCATCGAGGAACCGGTGAAGAAGTCGAAATCAGTGAAAACACCAATTCCGCGCAATGCGAACAAGTTTAACCCCCTGCAAGGGCCAGAACCAGAGAAGAAGGACACAAAAACAGAAGATCAAGACGGGCTTCCTTTTCGCTACATCCTTGCCTCTTCTGGCCCTGACCTGTATCACCTGACGATCATTGTCGGAAATCAATCTTTGGCTCGCCCGTTCCTTCTTCGGGACGGCCACTTGGTGGCTGCAGGGGCTTGGGTTCGGAAGGAATGACGCCATGAGCGAATTAGACAACATGGCCCCGGATGACTCGCCCGGATCCTTGTCGAAGAAAACAGGATTGCGCCGGGTCAACCGTGTACCCCTTCTGATAGTTGGTGCGTTACTTCTCGGGTTCGCCGTGATGATTGGTCTGGTTGCTGCTGACCGTGCATCGCAGCAATCAAACCAGGGAAAGGAACAGAAGCAGATGGAAGAGCCCGGCAATACGTCCATGTTTGCCAAGGAAATCGCCGGCATGCAGACTGATGGCTTCATTCCACCAGACGATGCCCCGACGCCTCCAGCTATCCCGAAAGATCCGCCTGTTCTCGTGGCCAAGCCTCCGCCGACAGGGCCGGAAGACCGGGACCGTCCGCCTCTTCCTCCCCCCAATCTTCACAAAAGCGCCTACACGCCCCCGTCTGTAGATAATGAAGCTTCGCGCATTCGATCAGCTCGGATGAGAGCACTGGAAGAAGCCATCAAGTCCCCTACTGGCGTCCAACTTGCCAGCAATGCCTCTCGCCCCTTCGGGGGTAGTCGGGATGGCGCCAGCATGGATAGCGCCGACCCTCAATCCGAGTATATGAGGCAACTCGCCAAGGCGAAGAAATTGGCAAAAAGCGGCGCAATGGGGGATCGTTCGGGAATGGCGCTCGCGGGCGCCGGACGTTCATCACGTGGAGCAGATACAGACGACGAAGACCCGAACACGCTCTCACGCTTTGACAGCAATGACCCGGACAGATGGCAGCTACGATCCAAGCCCCGTAAGCCAGGCTCTCCCTATGAACTGCGTGCTGGGTTCGTGATTCCCGCCATTCTGATCTCTGGCATCAATTCAGAACTCCCAGGGCAGATCATGGCTCAGGTGGCCCAGAACGTTTACGACACGCCGACTGGCCGCTACACGTTGATTCCACAGGGATCAAGGTTGGTTGGCACATACGCAAGCGAAATCGCCTTTGGCCAGGCACGTGCGTTCGTTGCATGGCAACGCATCGTGTTCCCGGATGGAAAGGCGATGGACATCGGCGCCATGCCGGGTGCCGACGGCGCTGGGTACGCAGGCTTCAGCGATCAGGTTGATAACCATTACGCCAGGTTGTTCGGATCAGCATTTCTCATGTCAGCTGTTACCGCGGGTGTAACATTGAGTCAGGACAGAGGATACGACAGCGATCGAGGTCGCGACCGAAGAAGTGCAGGAGACGTAATGAGTGAAGAGCTTGGGAGACAGCTCGGAACCGTCATGTCTCAGCTCATCGCAAAAAACATGAATATCTCACCCACTTTGGAAATTCGCCCCGGGTATCGTTTCAACGTCATTGTCACAAAAGACATGACGTTCAAGAAACCATATGAATCATTCGACTACTGAACTGGAGGTCACGATCATGAACACCTGCCGCCATCGAGTTTTTATATCTGCTATCGCAGTAGCTACTGCTGCGATTATGGCGCCAACACAAGCGGGAATACCTGTGGTCGATGCAGGTAACCTTGCTCAAAATATACTTACGGCACTAAATACCATAGAACAGTATAAAATGCAAGGTCAGCAGTATTACACACAACTTCAACAGTACAAGGCGCAGATTGAAGAAGTCGAGTCTTGGGTGGAGGGAGACTACAGTTGGGAAAGCGTCCAACAAGTATTGGACAATATCACAGACATAACAAGGAAGATTGACTATTTTGACAACACAGTACGAGACATCAATGGATACTTGGAAAAATTCCAAGATATAGCATATTACGAAAAGTCCCCCTGCTTTACCAGTGCGGGGTGCTCTGATGAAGAGCGTGAACTTATGGAGAAGAATCGTCTTCTCGCCAGCGAAAACCAGAATGAAGCAAACAAAGCGATGTTCCAAACTCTGCAGCTTCAGAAAAAACAAATCCAAGATGACACACAGTATCTTGAATCAGAGCGCCAACGAGCTTCAACCGTCACACACCAGAAAGCTATTCTGGCACATGCCAATCAACTGGCCATGGAGCAGAATAAGCAACTCCTTCAGATTCGCGCTCTATTGATTGCCCAACAAGAAGTAGTTTCCGCTGAAGTTCTGAAAAAGAACGACGAGGAGGCGAAACGCCAAGCTGCCCACAAAAACTTTACAGAAAAAAGGATTTTGAAAACCACCAACCCTAAAAATGTTTTGGAGTACGGAAAGTGATCATCAAATACGTTGCAACCGTCTCGCTCATGGTATTGACATGCGCATGCGACGAAAACATTCCAAACAACGACACAATTGAGGCTAATGAACAGACGTGTAAAAAGGAATTTATTTCTAAGCTCCAAAATAGGAACGATAGAGAACGACTTGCACACAAATGTTTCACTGCACCGAGAATAGAAAAAACAAAAAGGCCAAAAAATATTTTGGAGTACGGACAATGACCTCGCGTTTGTTATGGCCGTGTGTGGTATTCGCGTCGCTCTTTCTGCTCTGTGAAACCTCTATTGCGCAGGTGACTAGCGAAGGAGTCCTAGATGGTGTTGCGGAAGAGTTCCATAATAGCGCTGCATCATGGGCTACTGTCATCGAACAACACGCGACATACTTGTTCTTAACACTCGGCACCATATCCCTATCTTGGACATTCGGCTTTATGCTTTTAAGAAAAGCAGAAATAGGCGAGTTTTTTGTTGAACTCATCAGATTCATGATTTTTTTCGGATTTTTCTTATGGCTTCTAAAAAACGGCCCAGAAATGGCGAGAGATATCATGAGGTCGCTTAGCACAATTGGCGCAGAAGCGTCCGGGCACCAAAACATAACTCCATCAGGAGTAATGGACATCGGATTTAGCATTGTGTCAAGAGCGTTCAGCGCATCAAATTGGTCATCCCCTGTTGACAGCGTTATTGGCGTTCTATTATCCGTGTTCATACTTGTCGTCATAACCACCATAGCCGTCAACCTCCTGATGCTATATATAGCATCATGGGTTCTTTCATATGCAGGCATCATATTTCTCGGCTTCGGTGGAAGTAGGTGGACGTCTGATATGGCTATTGGCTACTATAAAACTGTACTTGGAAACGCCACACAAATGATGGCAACGATACTATTGACAGGAATATCGAGCGATATTCTTGGCAGATTTTATGACAAAATGCAGAAAGACTCGAACAACGCAGAAGAGTTGGCTATTCTTCTTGTGGTTTGCATAGCGACTTCGATGTTCGTGAACAAAATACCTCCCATGATATCCGGAATAGCTACTGGTTCCGGAATCGGAAATGTAGGAGGATACAGCCCGGGCGGACTGGTAAGTTCCGCTGCTACTGCTGGAGCAATGGTGGCGTCTGGTGTTGCAGGAGCCGCCGGGATGGCCAAAGGTATAGCCGCCGCCAAGGCTATGGCGACACAAGACGTGGCCAAAGGTGTAGACGGTCTGACTAAGGCCATCAATGCGATTAAGGCACAAGGCAGCGGTCATGGATCAAGTTCACCATCAGGAAACCCCAGTGTGCAGTCTAACGGTTCAGGGTATGGGACAATGTCCGGCGCGGCTCGTGTTGCAAAGACTGCTGTGGGCACAGGAGCAAATATAGTCAGAGGGGCCGCATCAGCTGCCAGAAAATCCTTTGACTCCAGAGTTGATCAGTCATTCGGAGGTCGGATCGCGGCTTCTCTTAAGGAAAAACAGCAAGAAAAGAATAATTCCCGAAAGAGTGATGGGTTTCAAGGACTCGTCCAGCCAATCAACACACTCAGCGGCTCAAAGCCCGAGCCCGTTGATGCCGAGGCAGAAACAGCAGCTTTCGTCAACAAAGGGAACTAATCGGAGGGCTTTGTGCCACACCATCTCCCAGTAGATATTCCGTCCAGCATGCAGGAACGCATTACCTGCTCGATGGCTGCTGCTGTCCGGTTCGAGGTGCCGGCAAACATCGTGCTGGCAGTGGCCGATATGGAAGGCGGTAGGCCGGGTTTGTGGAAGCGCAATGCTAACGGATCGCACGACGTAGGGGCCATGCAGTTCAACACATCCTACCTGCGGGAGTTGCGTCAGTATGGGATCACAGCAGAGCACGTTGCAGCGGCTGGTTGCTACGCCTTTGACCTGGCTGCCTGGCGTCTACGCATGCATATTCGACAGGACCGGGGCGATCTCTGGACCCGCGTGGCCAACTATCATTCCCGAACCCCTCATCTCAACGCTCGGTATCGGGGGGCTCTGATCAAAAAGGCTCGTAAGTGGGCCGCATGGCTGGAAGCACACTTCGTGACGGTGGAACTGCCAAGCAACGTCCATGACGCCAGCAGACATGGCGTAGCAAGCCCTATGAGCAAGGAGGTACGGCATGCTTCCATCCGCTGAACGCCCTGCCCTGCACCTGTCTGACGGCGCCATCGAGGCGCTGAAGTGGTTTGCACTGATTCTGATGACAGCCGATCACATCAACAAGTACCTGTTCAACGCCACACTGCCCGTGGCGTTCGAAGCGGGGCGCCTAAGCTTGCCGATCTTCATCATGGTCCTGGCGTACAACCTGTCCAGACCTCACATGATGCAGGGCAATCGACAGTTACACGTAGCGGGACGTCTCGTGATCTTCGGTCTGCTGGCTTCGATTCCGTTCGTAGCCCTCGGTGGGCTTCGCCATGGTTGGTATCCACTGAACGTCCTCTTCACGCTATGCGTGATTACCCTGGTCGTACATCAACTGGAACAGCATACTGCTCATAGCCGGCGAAACGCCCTACTGCTATTCCTGGTCGGCGGCTCGTTCGTCGAGTATTGGTGGCCCGGTATCGCCCTGGGAGTTTCCACCTGGCGGTACCTGACACGCCCTTCCCGTCTTTCGGCATCGATGGTATTGCTAAGTAGTGCCAGTCTCTGGTTCATCAATGGGAACTTCTGGGCGATGGCCGCAGTCCCCATTTTTCTGATTGCCTCCCACCTGTCGGTGGATCTTCCGCGCGTGCGCTGGGCCTTCTACAGCTACTATCCGCTTCACCTGGCGGCACTCTGGCTGATCCGAATCCCCATGCGTAACGCCGGTCACCTGTTCCTCTAAGGACTACGCCATGAAAAAAACCTGTCTCGCTGCAGCCATCGCCAGCCTGATGCTGACCTCTGGTTCATTGCAAGCCCACAATCGCACAAGTGATACCCCAGACCCAGCAGGAGCAACCGACCCTTCCGCCAATCTCCTTGAAGGGGACATTCGTCTGGCATGTGAGGCCGTCCTCTGCCTATCGAGCAGCAAGGGTCTTGATGCCAAGGAATGCAGACCATCCTTGAAGCGCTATTTCAAGATCAAGCTCAAGCGCTCCTGGCGTACACACAAAGCCCGCAAGAACTTCCTGAAGCTATGCCCCCTCTCCAACGATGAACAGAAAACGCCAGAAGATCAGGACGATTTCCTCGAAGAGCTGATGTTCACCGCCGACGTGCTGGAACAGGGCAAAAAGTTCGAAGAACTGATGGCCGTTGCCGAACAGGAAGACGATGAATACGGAATGGACAGCTTGGATGGGCAGTCACTGCTGAGCAGCACGCAGGCAGAAGACGATACAGCGGACGCTGGATTGGATGCTACAGAGTCTTCGTCTGCGAACACAGTACAGGCGTCAGGATATCAGTCCAGCTCTCCATCAGCAGCATCCAGTACAGGTGTCAGTAGAAGCAGCAGTGCCGACACCCACGAATCAAAGAACGCTGCCAGCAGCGAATCTACCACCCCTACTCTCAATCGAAGCGACAGCTTGAGCCCAACGCCAGACAAACCGGCAACTACTCCGGTACAGACGGGTAGGACGCTTTGCCTCAGCGCAGCGCAGATCGTAGCCAATCAGGGTGAGGGTGACGGCCACATTGCTGGCGTCAACTCATCATGGACGTGGTCTCATGCCGGCTGGGCAAGCACGGCCAAGCGAGGATACCAGTATCAGCCCGACTGGGTGAAGAACCAGTTCGGCTGGATGCGTGACGTTCCAGAAAGCAAATGGACCCTGATGATGCCCTGGTATGCAGCCGGGCGGGTTGCAGGTCAAGGCAATGGACATGTCGATATCGAGATCGGCAACATGTCGGCCCAGTACTACTCGAAGAGCCAGAAACGCTGGATCACCTTGGGGTCTAACATGAAAGCGTCAGGAGGCACCTACTCTTCGGGCGGAAGCGGGGCCGGAACGCCGAACAGCACGACAGGCAGCACTGTCGGTATCCCCCCCGGGCAATTCGCGCATGGGTGGTTCAGCTTCGTGCAAATGCCTCCCAACGACGATGTACAAGCCGTGTCCATTGCAGTTCAGGCACGTTCCAAGAGCGGAACGCCCGTGCTGGTCACGGCCGGTGCAGACTACTACCCGAACGACTACAAAAGTCGCCTCGGGAACGGCCCCCTGATGCCTGGCGTTGGTACGGGAGCACCTCGTCTGGTTGGTTCTGACTGGTCAACGGTTTCCTTCACCACATTGTCGAATCAAACAAGTGATGGGTCCGGAATCTCTCCAGCAGAGCTTCAGCGCAGCCGTCCGCACTGCAACTAATCCACCCTGCCCTTCCCGTTTCGCGGGAAGGGCAGAAACGGTGAAAACATGAGAGAATCGAAAAAGATGAGCCTTCCCCCTCGATCTTTGGTTGAAATCGATGACCTGGCGGGCGGGCGGCGTCTTGCCATGGTCAGACTAGACTCTGCAACCTACTCGGAGCAAGGCATGAATGCAGAAAGCACTCCGGGAATGTTGCATCCGATTCTCAACCCACAACAACTGGGGACATTCTGGGAGTACATCAGCAAAAATAACCTGCAGGAAGTACTGCATGCCGCAATGAACTATTTGCGCAGGGCAAGACAACATGATGTCATCGAAGACCCCGTAATGCTTCCCAAGATGGTTCACGCTCTGATGCAAAGCGGAAAGCTGAATAACATTTCAGATATCCATTTGTCTAATGCTTTGGGAAAGATCCGGCGCGATGAGCAATCCATCAAGACAAAAACAGAAATGACGAAGAGATATCTGAAAGATATCCAGAATGATCTACATTACAAACCCACTATTTAGATTGTGGTTTTGATGGAGTGCATGGCCCAAATCCTTTTAACCTGACTGGCACTACATCCGGCCAGACGTGCCGTTTCCTGAATCGAATGCCCCGATGTGCGCAGGGTCACAATCATCTCGTGAACCTTTGCGTTTGCCTTCCGGCCAGTGTATCCCCCCTCCCTCTTCAGACGATCAATGCCCTGCCTTTGGCGTTCACGTCTGTCTTCATAGTCATCCCGAGACATCTGCAACGCCAAGCGCAACAGCATGTCTTGGATGGACTCCAGAACAATTTTCGCAACACCTGTTGCGTCTTCCGACAGATCGGAAAGATCGATAACGCCAGGAACAGCCAGTCGGGCGCCTTTCTCTCGGATTGATGCGACAAGGCGCTCAGCCTCGGGTAAAGGTAAGCGACTGATCCGGTCGATTCGCTCTGCAAAGATCACATCGCCTGGTTGGATGTCAGCAATCATTCGCTGCAGCTCTGGCCTGTCTGCCCGGGCGCCCGATGCCTTCTCTCGGTACACGCCGCCTATGTAGAACCCGGCAGCTCTGGCGTGCTCCAGTACAGCATCCTGCCGGGAAATGTCCTGCTCCTCTGTGCTGACGCGCATGTAGATGCGGGCAACCTTCACAGACTACGGCTCCGCTTCCTTGCCTGTTGTTCCTTGTAGAGCTTCTCTGCCTGGAAGATGTTCGACTTCCTGGCATCGATGACCAGCTTCTCAACATCGCCCAAACGGGTCTTCGGTTCATTCGTCTGCATCTTCTGTTCCCTCTCGGTAGGTCAATTGAAGTATTCCCATACTAGCCAGCTATCCAAGATAGGTCAAAATTGGCAAAATCGAACCCTATTTGGCCGGCCAATCAACACGTATCCTATTTGGCCTTCGGGGTGATTTCCGAAACCTTGGCATATGGGTTTGGCCGATTTTTACGCCGTTTTTGCAGGGCATCAAGCTTTTTGAGGGCTTCTGTCAGATCAGCACACAGCACCGTCTTCTGCCCATGGCGTCTGTTGTCCTTCCCCCCCCAATGGCGGACCAAAACAACATCGCCAAACAGATCGACACCGATCCAGGCTTCATACCATCGAGTGCGTGTTTCCCATCTGGTATGGTGAAGGACCAACTCAATCTCCTGTTGCTGCAATACGGTGCCGGGCCTGCGGAATGTCCACATCCCATCTGTCGTGGCGCTGGCTCGGCGTCACGTAGCCGATACGGCTGTACCGGTACTTTATCCAATTCTGATCCCACGCCGTTTGCGATTCTGTTGCTGCTGAACCAGATCTTCACGAACCTGCTTCGTCTTGGTCTGCCCTGCATTAGCCAAAGAGCTGACCATGGCCCGTCCCTGGCGTTCAAGCCCTTCCCTTCCAAACTTACTACGTACCGCCAAGTCGTTGAAGTCAGTATGCCGCTTCATCACATCGATGGCATCTATCTGCGCAGGTTCAAGTAGCAGTTTCCGCAACCTGCCAGCTTCTTCCGTCGAGAGTGGCATCCCTTCCTCAGAAGCAGCATCAATCCGGCGCTTTGCGCTTTCATGCACACGGTAGGCGTCCGGCGTGACCGGGTTGAGATTTTTGGGGTAATGCTCATCCGCTGAAAACGTCGGAAACCATGCTGTTCCACCAACAGCAGCGGCTGCTGCCTCTGCCTTGGATCGTCCCGGATTCACCCCTTGGGTCATTTCAAGATGGCGATCATCATCACCTGCGATGACCATTTGCTTATCGGGATACCTCTCATGAAGCGCCGAGGCAACAGCCATGAGGTTCCCACTATCGAAGGCGGCAACGGTGGCATGTCCCAGTGTTTCTGCCAAGGTTGCGGCCGTGGCATAGCCTTCAGCAACAACCACGATGGGCGCCTGATCCAGCGCGTTCATGCCACCAACCGGGTGAAAGCACCCGGACTTCCGTGATTCCTTGGCAAAGCGCTTGTTGCCAGCCTCGTCGATGTACTGCATTGACCACTGCTTTCCATGAACATCGAAAGCGGGGATGAAGGTTTTCTGTCCCTGGTTGTCGGTGAACACTCCATCGTGCGCCTCGATGCCCTTGGCTTTCAGGTATGGTGTCAGGCTCTGGACTGGTAGCAGATCCGATAGCTGCCTCCTGACACGTTGCGCTGTTGCCTCATGAATACGCTCCTGTTCAGCAGCACGCTTGGCCAACTTGCCAGCCGCTTCGGCCTGAACCCTGGCCTTCTCCTGATCGCTCATGCTATAGCCCTTGCTCTTCCATGTAAGGTCAGCACCGGTCTTGTTGTTGATGATCTTGCCCGCGGGGTGGCCATCCAGATGGCCAACATAGAACCCATCAGCAGCCCCTCTCTTTCCCCCTTCAACCGGGACACGGTGTGGCCTCCCATCCATAATGGGATGATCGCCCTCGACTCGCAGGCCAACACTGCGCATCGCCTCGGCAAATTCTTCTTGTGGCGTCATGGATGGCCCCTGCTGAGCCGAAACACGTTCAGGTTTCCAGCGCTCAAGCTTGGCCATATCAGCACGCGGGCCGACATACCACGACTTCGCTACCTTGTCCCAAAGCGCACCGGCCGCCCTGGCCTCGGCACGCTCAGTGTAGGGCACTGCCAGATACTGGCGTTCCCCTTTCAACGCCTCTTGATCACCATTCTTCAGGCCATGGCCCTCTGTATCCGTGCCAGCTACATTCTTCCACTTGTCAAACAGGGACAGATCAACGTTCGATGGGACGTACCACGATTGCTGTTTCCGGTCCCACTTTGCGCCAAGCGCCTTTGCCTCTTCCTTCTCCTTGTACGGAACGTTGATGTACTCACGCTGCGTACTCTGCGGCACAGGAACACTATCGGGCCTCTCCTGGGATGCCAGATGATCGGTGACGCTGTTCCTGAGACTGCTGGGCTCTCGCGCCTCAAGATCGAGCATCACAAGACGCTTGGCCACATCCTCGGCTTGCACTCTGGTGTCAAAATCTGCCAGATGGCTCACTGTGCCGTCTTCCCTACGCGCATAGACGCCGAAGAACTGCGCCTCGACGTCATCTGAAACAGACTCAACGGTATGCTCATCCCGCATGACGCATCCCTGAACCAACACACCACCATTCCAGTCTGCTGGCAGCGTGAAATCGAGTACCTTCTGACTCACATCACCAAGTTCCTTGATGCTTGCCGCATCTTCCTTGCCCTGCATGAGCCGCACCTTGCGCAGTTCTTTCACCACGTCAGCGTCCCCTGTGCCTACTGTCTTCTGCGTATCCTGCTCATGAACAAGCTTGTTCTCAAATGCCATCACATACCTATGGATCTTCTCCGCGTCTGCTGACGCCCGGAAAATCTCTGCCGGATCATCACGTAGCGTCTTGATCCAAGACCCAACATAGGCAGCGTGCTGACCGGGGTCATGGCCTATCCCCAGTTCATCGCCCATGATCATCGATGCGATCTCGGCGCGCAGCTCCTCTCTGGCGTAACCTTCTGATCCGAAAGGATGAGACAGATCCCTGGCAAGGCGCGACGGATGCCCAGTCCAATGCCCGAGTTCGTGCAGAGCCGTCGCGTAGTAGCGGTCGGCACTATCAAACTGACTTCGTTCAGGCAGGGTAATGCTGTCGCTCGATGGTCTGTAGAATGCTCGGTCTCCGGGTGCGTGAGTAATCTTCGCCTCAGAGTTCTTGAGAATGGTATCCGCCCGCTCTACAGCATCCCACTTCTGGTCTTCTGCTGCTCTATGACGCTGGGGTAATCCGTCGATCTGTTCAGCATTGAACACCGTAGAGAAGAATGCGCGCGGCCTCTCAAGTTTCACGGTATCCTTGATGATCTTTCCATTATCGTCGCGCACCGGACGTCCTTGATCATCGAGCCTATCCTGCTCTTCGGTGAATTTCCAATACTGCACGGTAGTGCCCTTTTCCCCCCTGCGCACCTGTGCACCGGCTGCTGATGCCTGCCGATACGTCATCCATCGGGGATCTGAACGCCCCTGCGCCATGAGGTAGACGGCATTGATCCCTCTGTAACGTTTACCCGTGCTCGGATTCATCGGCAACCACATGTTCGGATCTCCTGGACGCCATGGTTTCTGCCATGGCGCGGTACCTGCCTTGAGCTGCTCGATAAGCTTTTCAGCCACTGCTTCATGAAATGACTTTTTCAACTGCACGTCTCCTCCCTCCGCTGATTTGTATGGTATATCCTGCTAATTACGACGCCTCTGTCGTCGCATCCACTGCACCTTCGAGCGCATCCTGCTCACTCAATGCATCCTCCAGAAACGCTCCTGCCCGTTCCGCCTCATCTGGATCGAACTCGGCCTGGAATCCTGGTACCTCCATATCGATCAGCTTCTCCCTCATAACATCGATTGCATCGTAATCCGGCTGATGAGTTTGTGTTTCATCTTTGATCATGGTCATGCTCCTTTCTGTTCCGTTTGACCGTTTCGCCCCTTGCTGTAATCGGGGCGCCCTTTCACATCAGGGTATGTCTGCTTGCAGGTAGGGTAGTTGCTGCATCCCCACCAGAACTTTCCCTTCACCTTGCCTGGCCGGCGAGACATTCCAGCTCCACATGCACGGCACTTATGCACTGATGAAACAGCCGGAGATTCCCTTCCTCCTGCAATGCTCACGCTCACGGCCCCTGTGTTTGCCTTTGCCACCTGATCACAGATGAACTTCTCCTGGCGCGCAATAAATGCTGCCAAGTCTGTCTTTCCCTGCTCAACGCCCTTCAGCATGCGCTCATACAGGGCGGTAAGCACCGGGTTCCTGACAACCTCCGGAAGCGCATCAACCACGCTGCGTCCCAGCGTTGTGCTGATGATCTGCTTTCCTTTAAGGTTCAGGAACTCCCTGCGCTTGAGTTCAGAGATGATGGACGCGCGAGTAGCAGAAGTGCCTATGCCATCACCATCTCGAAGCATTTTCCTGTGTTCCGGATCGCTCACAAACTTGTGAATGTTCTCCATGGCCCTGATGAGGGTACCCTCAGTGAATCGCGAAGGTGGTTTGGTTTTGGCATCCCGCCGTGTGGCGTCTGTACATTTCACATCGTCTCCCTGTTTCATCTCCGGAAGGCGTTGATTAGCATCATCTCCGTGTTCAATCTTCTCGCCTGACTCATCACGCTGGTCGTACACATCGCGCCATCCGTTTCGTGTAACAACCCTTCCTGTCGCGCCGAAGTCTTCCCCAGCGACATTCACACCAACCGTTGTCTGCATGTACTCATGCACCGGATAGAACTGTGCAAGGTACGCACGCACGATCAGTTCATATATATTGCGATCACGATCACTCAAAGCATCCTTGCTACCCCGCTGCATGGTCGGGACGATGCCGTGATGGGCGGTGATCTTCGAATCATCCCAGGTCCTGGACTTGATATCGGGGTCAGCGCCGTCAATCAGATCAGCCAGTTCCGGGTTCACATGCTTGACGGCCTCCAGAACACGTGGCGCGTCGGCATGCTGTGACTCTGGCAGGTAAGCACAGTCAGTACGCGGATAGCTGGTCAGCTTGTAAGTTTCGTAGAGCGCCTGGCAGGCATTCAGTACATCCTCGGCACTATACCCATACCTCGCTGACGCCAATGCAGTAATGTCTGACAGCGCAAATGCCAATGGCTGATTCAGCCTTTTGGCCTCCTGTTTGTAGGTCGCAATCGTTCCTGGCTGACCCTTGACAGAAGAAACCAGTGCATCAGCGATAGCCGTGTCAACCAAACGCCCCTCACTATCCAAGCCGGCCTGCCCCTCTTTGGCCCGCCACGTGGCAGAGAAGCTGCCATTTTCATGCTTCACCATGATTCCGATGGTGTGATACGGCACAGGTTTGAACGCTTCAATCTCTCGATCCCGTGCAACCACAAGGGCCAGCGTGGGAGTCTGCACGCGCCCAACAGTCAGCAGTGCACGAGAACCACCGCGCTGTGCTCGCAGTGTGTAGGCTCGACTCAGGTTCATGCCGATCAGCCAATCTGCCCTCTGACGTCCCCTAGCGGCATCAGCCCAGCCGGCATACAACGCGTTGTCCTTCAGGTCAGCTAGCCCCCGTCTGACAGATACGGAATCTTGAGCTGACACCCAGAACCTGCGAACAGGCTTCCTGTTGTGGAAGTGTTCCAGCACTTCATCTACCAGAAGCTGCCCTTCACGGTCCGGGTCTCCGGCATTCACAACTTCGGTAGCCTCTTTCAGCAACCTCCCGATTACGGCAAGCTGCGCTTTCACATCATCCTTCGGCCTGAGTATCCATGTTTTCGGGATGATGGGAAGATCCTCGACGCGCCATACCTTTCTCCCTGAACGGCTGACGGGAACATCATCTGACGTGTACTCATCAGGCTCTGCCTGCTCCAGCATGTGTCCAAAACACCATGTGACCCTATCGTTCCCACACTGGATAAAGCCATCCATCTTTCGTGCCTCGCCAAGCTCTCCCGCAATAGCCTTTGCAACCGATGGTTTTTCTGCCACAAACAGTCTCATCACCTTCTCTCCTGCTACCACGTAAAGACGGGCCTGATCACTTGGACGATCTGTGATCGTTTCACTGGCCCAAAGTACCGACCATCGAACGATGTCTTGCTCACGTCAGACATCAGAAGCACCTCCGCGTCGGGCATGACGTAATCGCGAACACGAAATTGAGGCAAAGGCCGGTTCTCTCTATCTGATTTCAAAGGCTTGCTCAATGGCTGAAATCGGCCGTTGATGAACACCCCGTTTCCTTCAATCGATATGACATCGTGTTTAGCGGCTAAAATTTTCTTCATCATGTAGCCGTATCCTCCTGGACATACCCCAGAATCGATATATCCACGTTTCATGGCTTCATCGAAGACCTTGCCCCTTGGGGGGCAGAACATGACATAAGATCCAGAAGAAGCAGGTGAACTGCTCGTCCAGTACAACCCTCTGGGGATGCTTTTCGTCGTATTGATCCTCGCTCCCGAGAAGCCAGCAACGACACCCCCCACCCCCAGAATCAACATGCCAAGGCCAACTGCGCGCCCCACTCTCATAACTTCACCGCCATTTCCATGGGAGAACGAATACGGTCAGACACCTTCGGGGCCGCGACACGGGCACGTGCCATGAACACCGGATCCTTGAAGTACAAGGGTTGCTTGCCATAGATGGCGGGATACCCTGCTACATACACGACCATATCTCCAGCTTCGGTAATCTCCCCAGCATCGTTCTTGAGCGGTCCCGGCATCCGGAGACACTCATCAACCGTCAGCAGTGGCCGCTGAACCTCCTGAATCGTGCGCGACACCTGGTTATCCATCATGGCCAGCCGCTTGCCACTGGTCGTCACCTGCTCCTTCACAACCGTTGTCTGACCAGTCAAACGCGAAAGGTACTCTGCTGTTTCGACCCTGTTCGGGGGATAGGCGTTCTGGACATGGCAGTTTGATGTGATCTGCTCATCATGCCCATAACCCGTCTCTCGACTCTTGAGCTGATTGATGTCTTGGCAGATGAGATAACACTTGATGCCGTAACCTGCCAGAAATGCCAGAGACTCCTGCATGATGTCCAGACGCCCAAGACTTGGAAACTCATCAAGCATCATCAGCATCCGGTGCTTGTAATGGGCAACGGGGCGTCCTTCGTGGAAATCCATGCGATCTGCCAACAGCCTGACAATCATGTTGATCATGATGCGTACCAGTGGGCGAAGCCGGGACTTGTCATTGGGCTGCGTGACGATGTACAGGCTAACTGGGTCATCGGCCTGCATCAGATCCTTGATCCGGAAGTCTGACCGGCTGACGTTCTTCGTCACGACCGGATCTCGGTACAAGGCCAAATAGGATTTGGCAGTGGACAGCACAGACCCTGCCTCTTCGTCTGGCCTGTCAATCATGTCACGTGCTGCAGCACCGACCACATGAAGATTCTGGCCATCCACATGCTGATACGTGGTCATCTCGACCCACAACTCACTGACATCTCGACTCGGGTCAGCCAGCATCGCATCAATCCCTGGAAGGGTCGCTACACCCCCGTCGTTTCTTGCCTTGTAGAGCGCGTGCAGAATGACCCCGACCAGAAGCGCATAGGCTGTTTTCTGCCAATGGGTTTCCAGCCCCTTACCATTCGGATCAACAATCAGCGTGGCAAGGTTCTGCACGTCTCCAACTTCATTCTCCGTTCCAAGCCGTATCTCATCCAAGGGGTTCCAGCAAACCCCACCATCACCAGCAGCAGGCTCGAAGCGCAACACCCTGTTCCTGGCGTACTCCTTTCGCCATCCGGCCGTTAGTGCCCACAACTCCCCCTTCAGGTCAGTAATCACAGCGCTGCTCCCCCATGAAAGCAGTGTCGGTATCACCAGTCCAACCCCCTTCCCGCTACGGGTAGGCGCATAAGTCAGGACATGCTCTGGCCCAGAATGCCGCAGGTAAAAAAATTGGCCGTTCTTGTCTTGCCAGCCACCAACATACACGCCAGAAACAGGCTCTTCCTCCTTGCCCGTCACAACCTCCAGCAATGTTCGCTTTCTGGGCAATAGTCCCGCGGCCTCAATATCACTACGGTCCGCCCAACGTGCCGATCCGTGCATGTACCGATTGGCCTTGGCCTTATTGCTGGCCAAAGACTTTGCTATGGCAGCACCGACCAGCCCAACTGAAGCAATCAACACCCCAACGCTGGCGGCCTGCATGAACTCATCCGGGTAGCGTTCGTACCAAGCTGATGACCACTTGAATATTGACCAGGGCGGGTAGAAATGGTTGATGTTCGTTCCGAGCGACTCGTGGTACTGAAATCGCCAGGCAAAGTACTGCGTCGCGCCCTGCACTCCTACACCCAGAGAGGCCAGAACAATCACAGGCAAAACCCCTCGGGGGGCAGACTTTTTTTCGCCTTTCGGTCCGATTCGATTGTCAATGCGTTTCACCTGCTGCGCCCTTTCTTCGTCTTGATGGCCCCGGTCTTCGTGACATCGACTTCACCTCCAACCGAAACTTTCGACAGCCGCTTGGCCGTTCCTTCGTCAACGGGTTTCACCAGTATCCGCTCGCCATCTCCAAGAAGCGCGAGTGTCTGACCGTCAACGCGGCGGACTCCCTGAAACCGAAGATGCCCGACCTGTCCATTATACAGGATATGCTCACGTATATTGATGCCCCTACGCCGCTTGCTTTCGCGCTCGGCTATGTAGCTCTCGGCAGGTGTTCGCACCGGCGACTCTACCCCAGGAACGGCCCGTCGCAATGCGTGATCTGGGACGGTTCCTTGCTGCTCCACACGACCAGATACATGACTCGGCAATAGCACTTCGTTTCTGCTGGCGTGGCGAACCACATCGAATTCGGACAGTGTTCGCAAGCGGTTCTTACTTTGGGGCGGCGGTTTCTGTCCAGGGCCGCCAATGTCGGTGACGTTACTTCTTCCGCTTGCAGTGCTTCCTCTGCCCCCCCTGTGTAAACCGGTTCGGCTGGGTTTACGGATACGCCCTCCCCTACCGGGAAACTCTCCTGCTGCTCCTTCTTCTCCTGCTTCTCGTCCAGCATCGTCAACACTGCGTCGATCTGGTCGTCGGTCATCAAATCCTTCTCGTCCATCATGTCTGCCATCGGTAGCATTCCCCTTACTCATCAACAGTTCTTTTCTGCGCCTCTCCAGACCCTCATCCGAAAACGTGATCTGTACGTCATGTTCTACCGCAGCCCGTAGAACCGCCTCTTTGAATTCTTCAGTCCCTCCCACGGTAATTCGTGCCCCGTATCGTTGTGCCGTCAGCTGTAACGCCACTTTCAAGGTCTCATCGCTGGCACGCCCCTCAACCGCGAGTCGCTCCCCATCGTCACGAACAGAAGCCCCATTCGCTCGGAACAAGACGGTACCCTTCTTCGTAACCCCATCCACAACAGACGCCCCCACTCGCCCTCCTCGTTCACCTTCGCCACGAACATCGTTCTGCATTCCGCGCCCTTCATCTCTTCTCCTCCTCGCACGCAACACTTCCAGCGCCTCACCATCCCCTTTGGACGCCCGCTGCACAAGCCAATCGGCCCACGTCTTGCGCTGCGATGACCGGTAGATTTCCTCTCGCTCCCTGGCGTAGTCTGCGTGTATCTGTTCAAGCTTTCTCTTCATCGCCCTGCTTGCGAATGCGTACAGAATTCGCTTCTCTACCCCCCGGCTCATGTGCTTGATCATCAGCCGCCGCCGCCTGTTCGCCCGTTTCGCGGCCTCGATGGCATCCTTCTTCCTCTGGCGTGCTGCAGCCAGCCCATCTCTCTGCGCCAGACGCAGGCGCTCCCTCTCATGACGATAGGTTTCGTACAGTTCAGACGTGTCCACACGGGTACGGCAAGGACGTCTCTCGTACGCCTTCCCCATCCCATCGGGTACAGCACCGGAACCCGATCCCTCTTCAAAATCCCCAAGACGTTTTTCCAACGCTCCCTTTGACAAGTCACGCGCGACTGTACTTGCCTTGACGGTAGTACCGTCTCTCGCCTTCAGAACGAATCCCGCCCCTCTTGCCTGTATCGTCAAACCATGCGCTGCAAGAACAGAGTGAACCTGCTCCCAACTGCTGGCGGCACGCACCTTGCTCAAGACATCTTCCTGCTTGATCCAGCCAACCAGACTTTCCACACCAGCATGGCGCTCCATATCAGTGGCCAATGCTGCCCCACCGCGTTGGCGTGTCATATGGTTATCAACCTGCAGCCCATAGTCCTTCTCCATTGCTGCACACAACCCGGCAAGGGTTCTGTGCGAGTAGTAAGGCTCATGCATGGTTCTACGCTTTGGGTGAATCTTGTTGATGGCGATGTGGATATGCAGATTGTCAGTGTCATGATGAACAGCGCTGACTCTCTGGTGTTCCGCATAGCCAAGCCCAGCACAAACACGTGCCTCTATCTCCTTCAGCACATCAGCGCCAAGCGTTTCTCCCTCCCGGAAGCTGAGAATCAGATGAAACGTCTTGTCCCCTTTCGCACGTTTGTTCATGTGCTGGGTAGCCAAGACTTCTTCGACAGCGGCACTCAAAGTAGCCGATTCGCAGTTTGTGACCCGAACCTCGCCCACTCGATGCTCTTTGCCTTGGGACGCCGAGACATAGGCGACCAGATCAGCAAAACTACTTAGGCCACTGTTCCGCATCGGGACATGCTTTGCAATCATGGAAGCAACTCCCGGTTTAGCTGCTAAACCTTCTTGCCTGCCTTGGGGCGAACGATACGTTTCATGACTGTCGACATTTCCTCTTGTGTCATCTCGATTCGATCAAGCAACCGCAGGATCGTATCTCGGCCGAATCCAGCGGTTTTCTCATCATCCGTCAACCAGAGCTTGAGCAACCCCCCAAGACGCCCCAAATCGCCATTGATTCTGGCCAGCTCCCTGACGCGCTCGTAGTCCGTCACCCCTGTGACCCGATAGCCCTGCCCCACAGTCAGCAGAAACGACGACAGGCTCATGCCTGCGGCTTTCGCATTCCTGCTGATGGCTTCGCGCTCTTCTGGCAGGCAGTAGACCTTGATGGGAAGCGACGCCTTCCGCGTCACACTCTTGGTGTCATTCATCGTCTTTTGGCCGGCGGTAGCCGGCGGCCTCGCAGAGCAGGATGCCCGTTGAGCGCCCCGAAGGGGTGCGAATAAGGGGGATGTGAAGTAGGAACGCCAGCTTGCTGGTGGGCCTACTTCACACATCCTGCCCGCACTTCGTGCGAGTGGACGCCAGTAGAAGTATACGACGATTTGGCGTATACTTGACAGAACGATCATTTACGCGATGGTGTGTCGGTTTGTCCGGCTTGATTGGCGCAGACTGTCATGTTCTGGCATTCACTGTCATTTCTTGGCGTAAAATCCAAGGAAGACAATGACCGCTCCTCGACTTTTCGCAAACGACATGACATCGAGCAGCTATCCGGAAAAACTGGCGGCATGGGTGGCCGACCACAAGCCAAAACGTAGTCCTGATACGAACTTGGTCGCATTCCTGGCAGCCAAAGATGACGTCCAAGCAGCCATGGAACTTGGCTACTCGTCAGCGACCATTTACGCCCATCTGAGGCAAACGGGCAGGATTCAGTGCAGCTATGAAACGTTTCGCAGGTATGTGCGTCGCTTGATTCAGGGACAGCCCAGCGGAACTTCGACACGGAAGGCGAAGAAGGACGCGAAAACGGGAATCGCCGGCTTCGCCTTCAACGCCAGACCAAACAAGGAGGATCTGATCTGATGGCCAGAATTCACATCATCTTGCAGGGCAAAGGCGGCGTCGGAAAGTCCCTGATCGCGGCCGCCCTGGCGCAGTACAAGCTCTCCAAAGGAGAGACCCCGCTCTGCATCGATACCGATCCAGTCAACAGCACTTTCCACGGCTACAAGGCCCTGGATGTGCAGCGCCTGGACATCATGGAAGGCGATGAGATCAACACCAGAAGGTTTGATGAGTTGGTGGAGCTGATTGCATCTGCTGACTCCTCGGTCATTATTGACAACGGCGCAAGTTCCTTTGTGCCCCTCTCAAGCTATCTGATAAGCAATCAGGTACCCGCCCTACTCCAAAGCCTCGGGCACTCCATGATCGTCCATACGGTCGTGACTGGCGGGCAGGCATTCCTCGACACCCTGAATGGTTTCAGCACGTTGGCCAAACAGTTCCCCGAAGAGAGCGATTTCGCTGTCTGGCTCAATCCGTACTGGGGTGCAGTACAGCATGACGGAAAGCCTTTTGAGAAGACGAAAGCCTACATCGACAACAGAGACCGAGTGCAAGCCATCATTCAGATTCCTGAACTGAAGGCAGAAACCTACGGACAGGACCTCAAGGACATGCTGCAGATGCGTCGAACGTTTGATGAAGCCATTGCCGATTCGTCGCTCACCATCATGACCCGGCAGCGTCTCAAGATCGTCAAGTCCCAGCTGTTCATGCAGCTAGATAACGTAGCCAGCGTAATCTAATGGAACGTGACCACAAGCAGCAGCGGGAAGCGCTTCTGAAAGAGATTGCTATGCGCCATGGGATCGCCATAGGCGATGACGATCCCATCATGATCATGCATACCATCATAAGCCAATTGCTGGACGACAGTGTCGCTACCCAGCAAAAACTCCTGGAAGGGTTCCGTCGTGAGTTGGAAGACGCGGCACACACGTGGGACCAAAACGCCAAGGGCAAGGCTGAACGGGTGCTCAACGCAGCTCTCTCAGCATCACGTGATGCCATGGATCAGCAATTGACGGAATCTGGCCGTCGGGTCGCTGCAGAGATACGATCAACCCTGGACAAAGCCATCGCCAGACAAACAGCAAATAGCGTCCGTATTGCCCAATTGAACATCATTGCATCCTGCATAACAGCAGCTGCAGCTCTCATGCTGCTATGGGTCGCGCTCTAAAGGTAATATCTTCGTCAGGGGTCTGGGCATCCAGCGCCAGGCGCGGGCGCCCGTTCATCAGTCGGGCAATGTCGTTCAGGCGGGTCTGGCTGATGGTTGAAAGATCCATGCCCTTGGGCAGGAACTGGCGCAGCAGACCATTGGTGTTTTCGTTGCTGCCCCGCTGCCATGGGGCGTGGGGGTCGCAGAACCAGATGTCGATGTTCAGGCGCTCGCTGAGCTGCCGGAAACAGGCCATTTCGCTGCCCCGGTCGTAGGTCAGGCTCTTGCGCATGAAGGCCGGCATCTTCTTCATCTGCCGCGTGAAGCCTTCCAGTGCAGCCTCTGCCGTGCCATCATCCATCTTGCACAGGATCAGGTAGCGGCTGTGACGCTCGACCAGCACGCCAACGGCAGAGCGGTTGTAGGCCCCCTTGATCAGGTCGCCCTCCCAGTGTCCGGGAATCAGGCGATCCTCGATCTCCTCGGGGCGGTGCTGGATACGCAGCTCCTCGGGCACGAAACTGCGCGTTGTGGCCGCTGTGGTGCGGCGATTGCCCCGCCGGGGTTTGGAGCGGCGCAGCGCCTCGATGAGGGCCTTTTTCAGCTCCCCACGGGGTTGGGCATAGATGGTGGCGTAGATGGTCTCGTGGCTGACCAGGCCGGGGCGTTTCGATGCTGGCATACGCCGTAGTCTGGCAGCAATTTGCTGGGGTGACCAGCGGCGGTACACGAGCCGGTCGAAGACGTACCGGTACAGGCGGGTGCCGGGAACAAGGACGGGCTCACGTCGGCTGTTCTGGCGTTGTTGTCTGTAGTGGACGGCGGCCAGGCTAGCATCATAGGGGGCGTCTCCCAACCGGCGGAGTTCCCGGCTGATCGTGCTGGGGTTGCGGTTCAGCGCACGGGCAAGCGCCCTGATGCTGCAGGGGCGGTTGTCTTCACGGGCGTGATGCAGTTCCAGCATGATGGCGGCCCGCTCTTCGGGGCTCAGGTGGGTATAGGTTCGGGTCTGTTCCATGGCAACACCTCATATGGGGATGGGGTGTTGCACTTGAAAGTTGAGTCTAAG
>ERZ773077.314-NODE-314-length-36552-cov-7.041099_pt1 | contig 36552 bp, 30 predicted proteins | sample MGYA00580612_ERZ773077 | MGnify/ENA primary metagenome ERZ773077 (study PRJEB29015, sample SAMEA2737971) | human oral metagenome | biome: human oral; feature: human-associated habitat; material: dental | place: China | collected 2021 ...
CAAGCGGCCAATTGATTCCTTCCGGCCTGAGCGCCCGCGTCAATCGCACCACATCCAGCAAATCCCAACGCGAGCGACCGTCTTTCCAGCTCCATTCGTACGGATCATTAAAATTACGCCACAACAAATGGCGAATAAATTCGTCGTCAAACCGAATGTTATTAAAACCAACCGCAATAGTATCCGGCGTAAAAATTTCCTCACTCAGCATCCGTGCAAACTGCGCCTCGCTGTAGCCTTCCTCGACCGTTTTTTGCGGCGTAATGCCCGTCACCATCAACGCGTCAGGACTCGGCAGCGTGTCATCATTCAGCGTTACCAGCAGGTTATACGGCTCGCCAATCGGCTCGAGATTCATGTTCGTCCGCTGTCCAGCAAACTGCATAATGCGGTCTTGTCGCGGGTTTAGTCCGCTAGTTTCTAGGTCATAGAAGAAAAATGTTTGCGCCATAACTATAGTATAGCAAAGCTACGAGATGACACCCAAATCTACTGCTCAACCAGCGTAAACGGCATCGATTCGCCGATCTGCACTAAGCTATCACCAGTAGCGCCTTGGCGCATTAGCTCGTGCGCGATACCATAACGGCGCATGATATCGCGTAAACGATTGACGCTTTCAAACTGATCAAAATTGGTGCGACGAGCAAATTTTTCTATCTTGCCGCCAAACACGCGGTAGATTTGCTTATCAGCATCGTATGAAACTTCCCAACTGCTCGAGATCGTCTCGTTGCCACTGAGAGTGATTGTCTCAAGTTTATCGTTATTCAAATCGTCAGTCTGCTTCTGCTCATTCTCAGCTGCGCGCATTGCTACAACTTGCACCTGCAGAGCTCTCAGTACATCAATTACGCCTTTATGCGATACCGAGGAAATAGCGAAAACCTGCGTGTCCTCACTAGTGACAGCTCTTAAGGTGTCAATTTGCATTTGAATGATATCCTGATCTAATCCTTCGCATTTAGTTAGGGCTACTATCTCGGGACGCGACGCCAGTTCAGTGCTGTACTTTTTGAGTTCGCGGCGAATCGCCAGGTAGCGTTCAGCTACGTCGTTACTATAAGCGTCCACTAAATGGAGCAGTACGGCAGTCCTCTCAACGTGCCGCAAAAAGGCATCCCCCAATCCTTTACCGTCGCTAGCCCCTTCAATCAGCCCTGGAATATCAGCAATTAAAAGCGAATTGTCATCGACATCAGCTACACCGAGATTCGGCGTCAACGTAGTGAACTCATAATCTGCAATTTCAGGGCGAGCGTTTGATACCACGCTCAAAAAGGTTGACTTACCAGCATTAGGAAAACCCACCAAACCGACATCAGCCAATAATTTCAATTCTAGTTCTGCCTCGAACGATTCGCCGAGCTCACCCACCTCTGCCATACGCGGCGTTTGACGAACACTAGACTTAAAGTGAGCATTGCCGAAACCGCCATCGCCGCCCTTAGCAATAACAGTTTTTTGGTTTGGTTTAGATAAATCGGCGATGATTTTACCATCGCGCTTGACTATGGTACCAACTGGCACTTTAATAACTAAATCCTTGCCAGCGCGGCCTGCCATTTTTTTCTTGGCGCCCGATACACCATCTTCGGCCTTTAGCTCAGGTTTGTAACGAAATTTTAATAACGTGTTAAGCTGTTCCGTCGCCAAAAACACAACATTACCGCCGCGACCACCATCGCCGCCATCCGGACCGCCTTTATCAACGTAAATCTCGTGGCGAAAACTGACCGCGCCGTCGCCGCCGCGGCCCGCCTGGACTAAAACTTTAGCTGTATCAACAAACATACAGACACATTATACCAAAAACACCTCCGATTTGACAGAGGTGTTAATTAGTTTTGTAAAATACTTAGTGAATATATCTATAGTAACCGCTAGTGGCCTCGCCCCAGGAAATCTGGCCATGACCAACGCGATTGAAGCCACCGCCAAAGCGATAACCGTTCATCTCGCTAATTGTGATTGATACGCCCGGGTTAACGCTCTCGACAATTGCCACATGGCCGTATCCGCCGCCGTTTTGCATTATTGCGCCAGGCGCCGGCGTACCATTAACTGCCAATCCAGCCGCTGCTGCCGCATAAGCCCAAGTACTAGCATTACCCCAGAAACTACCAACTGGGCGTCCTAGCTGCATTCGGCGCTCGTAAGCATACCAAGTACAGTTCCCCCATGCATATTTGTTACCGGCAGAGATAACCCCATTGTAATTGCTTCCGTAACCGCCCAGGCCCGACCCATACCCATAAGCGCTGCGCCGATTACTAGCCGCAGCACGAGGAGCCACATATCCTGGACGTTCATTTTCTGGCAAAGCACCGCCAGGAACAATAATGTTCCTACCTTCAGTTAGCGAACCAGCGAGTTCCAGGTCATTATACGACACCACATCAGCCTTATTACCGCCATACTTGGCAACAATACTATCAACAGAGTCACCCGCCTTAACAGTATGCTGAACACCATCAACTGGCAGAATTGTTAAAGTAGTATTTGGCTCCAGCGCATCAGACGATAGATTATTGGCCCAAGCTATAGTCTCTTTCTTGAGTCCATATTTGCTGGCTACTGCATCGACTGTATCACCAGCCTTGGTGGTATAAGTAGTAGCCGCCCGCGAATTAGCTGTCGGCTGGACAATCTGCGGCTTACTAATCGCATTACTGGAGGTCTGCGACATTACCGTTTCAATAGTCAGCGTCTGAGAAAGTGTCGCCACGTTAGCGCTAACTGGCATGCTGGTGGTGTCTGCTAGCGACGAAGCTATGTTCGTAGCGACAACCGGGTCTACCGTACTAGCGGAAGTTGCAGCTGCTACAGTATTTTTAGTGCTTGAGGTAGAGGCATTAGCCAGCGGCGTATTATTACTACCTTCCTGAACGCCGACTGGACGTTGTCCGATAGCAATTAGCGTTGCTATGAATAGAAAAACGCCGACATACGATACTACGGAAGTCCAAGAAACACCACCGCGCCTTTTAGTTTTGCTAGAATGAGCCTTTGCGCTCGGTACAAAATTAGTTTTAACTCGATTTGGTTGCGTACTAATAATGGTTCTCCTAGAAAATCATATTATAAGCACGATAGAGCTGGCAATAATTCATAATTGTTCCTGCAAGTCCTCGTGTGTACTCTATATTATAGCAAATCACTAGCGTTAATGTCAATACTTTATACGATACTACACAACTTCTGGCAGTATTTGTCAATATTGTTTTTATGTTCCTCATCAGTTTTGGCAAAATATATTAAACCGTCATCGCCAGCTATGAAGAACAAGTTATCGCCAGGCGCCGGATCAGCGACCGCTTTAAGCGATAATTCGCCAGGTGTCGCAATTGGCGTCGGCGGCAAACCAGTATGCTTGCGAGTATTATACGGAGAATCAATATCCACCTTAGGCTTAACACCAGCTTTGTCTGCAGCATAGATAAAGGTTACATCAGAACCAAGCTGCATGTTTTTCTTGTAGCGAGCTATAAACACCTGCGCAATACCCCGCTGGTATTGATAACAGCGATTTTTGCGCTCGACGGTCGGCTTATCTTCGCAACCCAATTCCCGCTCAACAATCGAAGCCATAGTCAACCCCTGATAAAGTGTCAAACCTTGCGCCTTAAACTTATTAACTAAGTCATTTTTTTGCACAACCTTGTACATGTGATCAAACACTGTCTGTAAAACATCTTTGGCTGTGGCATCACCCGTAAATTGATACGTCTCCCCAAAAACGTAGCCCTCCAAAGACGACCCGCTTGGACGATCAGCAAACAGAGGACTATCGTATTTCGCTTTGAAAGCATTTGAGATCTCATCATCAGAGTAGCCTGCTTGGCGCAAGATATAACGGACGCTCGTTTTATCAACACCATCAGACGACTGCGAAGCCTTATACTTAGAACTCTCTAACGTACCGCCAGGATAAAAAGTAATGGTTTTGAAGTCATGACAGCCATTATTCATACGGTTAACAATATCAGCGACCGACTCAGACGGGGCAATCATACAAGTGCCAGCTTTGATGCTATTCTTATTATTAAGGCGCACATAAACTTCAAAAGCTAATCGGTTGCGAATAAGATTTTTGCTGGCTAGCGTATTAGCAACTACTGAAACCGAGGAGCCGTCTTCAACAGTAACCGACACCTTATTGCTATCGCTTGAGACTGGTTTTAGCTGCATCTCGTACCACTTAAGCAGCGTCACAAAAACCGCTGTCAAAAACACCGTGATTGTCAGCAAAATGATTATCCAGCGCCGAAGACGACGCTTCTTCTTTGATACTTTCTGGCTCGCAGCGTCATGGTCGGAGTTAAGCGAAATATTAGCCTTTTGCCCCATTGGCTGATTTGGGTCAATAGCACGAGGCGCAGGACGCGGAACTGCACCAAGCGGCGATACTTGCCGATTATTATTCGGCCGAGAATTAAATTGTTGGCCATTCTGCCGCTTAAAACCATCCATTATTGCGCCTCCAAATAATCTTGTAAAATAATACTAGCTGCCATAGAATCAATCTCGCCCTTACTATACGGACGTTTTTGCGATGCTAAGATATTCTCTGCTTTGACGCTCGTCAACGATTCGTCCTGGAATACAACGTCAGATTCAATTTGACCAAGACTGTCAACGAAGTTTTCGACATACTGAGTCTGTGCGGTCGGCTCGCCTCGTTGATTGCGCGGATAACCCACTACCAAAACATCTATTGATTCGTCAATCAGCATCTCGCGGATAATATCGAGTTCCTTGCCGTCGACATCGATCCAGTCGCCTGGTACGGCAATCTTAACATCGCTGCTTGCCGATGCCACGCCAATTCGCCGCTCGCCGACGTCAAGCGCCAAATACTGCTTAGCCATCTATCTGAAACTTTACGCTTATCTTCTTGGTGTCATCTGGAACTCTATAAACCCAAAATGGCGAAAGGCTCACATCTACTGATTTTATGCCTTCAACTGTCTTGACGCGCTCTTGAACCTCGCCGACCGACTGGCCTTTGACGTATTCCTTGATGGCATCTTCGTCGATTTTCGGACCAACTTTACCGTTCGCCGAGACTGTCGCATTAATCGTATCGCCCGAAATAGCTATGTTAGTCAGAGAAACTGTTTTGCTGCCGGCATCATAGATTTTCTGGTTTGACTTGCCGTCAATGCGCTGCTGGCAGTAAGCTTTGAGAAACGTATCAAACTCGCTGCGAGCAATACCAGAAAGCGAGAACTTCATTGTACCAGTAATTGCCGCTTGGCCGTCGTTAGCCTCGCTATCAACAGCAGGCTTATTAATCCCAGCAACATCCGCCGCGAATGACTCATTGATAATTGTGTAATCCTTGCCAAACTCAGTTTGCAAAGCAGCTTTGTTTTGGTTCTTATCGTCCTCGGTGACGAGTTCGCGCATTGCTTTATTGATATCGCTTTGTTGAACGACGGTAATAGTTTTGTCAGTACCTCCCGTCGTCGAGCCGCTAATACTTGCTGAAATACCACTAGGCGCTCCCTTGACTGTACCGCTAGCGCCATTATAGCTGGCGCCACTGCGTGCGGCAGTAATTTTCACCTTGGCATTACGATAATTACTAAGCGAGATCTTAACAGTCTCGCTGGTCACATACTCGGCACCGGAATCTGTCGTCAAAGTTGTTCCTGCTGGAATTTCTGTACCAAGATTGTCAATATCGCGCGTCGAAAAGCTTACTATACCAGTCGCTTTTTCGCCAACATCCTTCTTGCCGGTAGCTGTAAATGTTTTAGAAATCGCTTTTTCTCTAGTTTTGGTCGTCAGTTTGACAGTACCATCTTGCAAACTAGTGTTAATAGCAGCGCTTGATTTGATATGAGTGTTAACAGCCACGCTGCTAGTTTGCGCAGAAATGACAATCTGTGCTCGCGGCGCAAACACAAACGCCCACACCAAACCGGCGATCAACAAAATAACAGCCGCACCGATAATAAAGAACTTTTTACGAAAAGTATTAAAATCGGGAATTTTCGGACTTTTTTTCGACTTATCATTCGCCTGGTTGGCAGACTTCTTGTCGCCGCCATCCTTACCTTTAGAAGACGGCAGCTCATCCTCTCCTTCATCTTCAATCTTGCTAAGCTCATCATTAAGAGACGACTGCCCTTTCTTATCGCCAGGAGCTAGCGTGTTAGGCTTAGCGCCACCGTTCAACGTTTCCGATCCATCAATCACGTCATCGTCACTGTTGACTTCAAGAGCCGGAATCTCGGCCAACTCTGGACGACTCTGCAAATTTTTGGCCACCGGAATACCCGCGCTGCCCGCAAGCGTTGACAAAGCATCATTATTAGTAATAATTACCAGTTTTTTATCGACCCGCTCAGCCGCGCGATGCACCAATTTGAGGTTTACTGCACTCTGAATCGCCCCAATTCGCTTTGGCGGTACCAAAGCAACAATGTTCGAATTAGCGGCTTTTATCTTGCCAATAATTGAAGTAACGTCGTCTTCTACATCTATATAAATGACATCTTTTTGCATATTATTTCTCTATTAAATTCGCAAAATCCTATTAATTTTACTGCGAACCGACTGAGTGTCGCCTGCTCCTATTATTGTATCATAACCAACACGCAGCAGACCCATCGCCGTAATAAAAGTGTGATCATTGACTTCACCGGTTTTATCCGTAATACCAACAACTTGATCGGGACGAATACGCTGTACTGTCGGACGCTTAGTAAATGGCAACTCGCTGTACCAATCGCGCTTTTCGAGAGCTGCAACTAATTGAGACAAGCTAGCACCGCCACCGCACAACAAAATACGCGGCGGCAGCTGATCAACTGCATCAAACTCGCTCAATGCTAGCTCTACGCCAGCTAGCCAAACCTCGAGAGTTTTATCAACGGCAACTGCCACATCTTTTTTGACGGTAGCTTTAATTTTACTGTCCTCGATATTTACTTTGAGTTTTTCTGCCTGATCGTACGGAATTGACAACTCATCAGCGATAGTTTTAGTAAAACTACGACCACCGATGCCAAACATCTTGGTACCCTCAACACCGCCGTCATTAACCACTGCAATATCAGTTGTACCACCACCTACATCTGCTAAAATTGCCGTAAAAGCACTACTACTATCAGTGCCAAGTACGCTACGGCTAACCGCAAACGGCTCAGCAGCGACCGCCAATAACTCCAAATCAAGCTCTTGCGCCACTCTCTCTAACGCGCCAATATGCACCATCGGCGCAAACGCTGTATAAATCTGCACTGCTACATCCTTACCCTGAAAGCCAATCGGATTCGACACTTTATAGCCGTCAATATGAATACTAACCAGCGCTGAGTTGACCAGCTTGACCTCAACCTCGTCATTACCCGTCTCTAAGGCGATCTGTTTTTGTGCCCGTTTAGCAGCGCGATCTTGGACCTTCTCGATAATAAACTCAACTTCTTGCTCGTCAAGCGGACGGTCGGGCTGCGGACGGCGATAACGAATCGTGCTAGTTGTACCTTTTACTAGTTCGCCAGCTATACCGATGACAGCATGCTTGGCCTGCAAGCCAGCTTCGTCTTCAGCCTGAGTCAGAGCGTCCTCGCAGTGTTGCACTACGCCAGCAATATCGGCGATTGCGCCTGAATGCATGTCAGACAGTTCCTGATGAGCACGTCCAACACCAAGAATCTCAATATCGTCGCCGCTAACGCGAGCTAACAGCGCCTTAACGTTTTCGGTACCGATATCAAGTGCAACGATGTAATCATCTTTATCTGCAGAGTCATTCGACCGATCTCCTATTTTGTCAGCAATCTTACTACGCAATTTATCTAGCATAAGTATATTTCATTATACAACACTACATTCATTGGCGACCAGTCTTGACATATTACAGTAGTTATGCTACAATATGCAACATGGACCAATCACCAAGAGTATCAGAGCCTCAACCACAAAATACCGGAGACCGTATATTAGATGCGCTATATTCGTTAGACGCTACAGAGCCAACAATCCAGAGTACAGAAGTCATCAGCCAACCATTTGGTAATTATGAAGATGGAGCGCTAACGATGCGCCTTGTCCAAATGGGCGATGTGGCCGCTACCGGTACTAGATTGTCTTTTGTAGCGGGTGCTGATAGTTCAGAAAAAGATTCTCTCAGGCTCAGACTATCTTCTCGTGGAGAATGGGTAGCGCCTGGTAGAAACATAAAAGTACCTAGCCGTCTAGTAGCGGCAAGATTAGACATGATTTGGCCTATATCAGCCGATAACTCCTATATACGTGAATTGTCAGATTCCGCAGAAACTACACCAAGCGACATAGTAAACGCTCTATCCCGTGTAGCTATAAATAGTGATCAATATCGCACAGACAAGACATTTTCGTATATTGAACCCTTAGTCCGCGATATCGAAGCTTCTTCAGCACCAGAAGAAGCATTAATACGCGCTGGCTCTACCAACATCAGCGGCGTTGAGGCAGATTTGGTAGGAACTTATCTAAACAGCAATATAAGGGGGGCTTCGTCAAGCGCACTGGCAAAAGGCAAGTTTGAATTACAGATCCCCTATGAATACGATGGTATTGATACAAAAATTCATTACAAAATACTCGTTAACGGTACGGGCGATACAGAAGTTTTCTGTTACTTCTTTGATCCATACACAGGACAGAGAAAAACCTTGCAACCTAAAAGCTTAGATCTACTAAAGGGCGAAGTAGAATCCACACTAGAATCAATAGTCAACGAGCGTCTTACTACACAAGAATAGCTTTAATACGCCGAATCCCAGCCGAGCTAGATTCTTCTTTGGTAATTTTGAATCGCTTACCGCCCTCAGCCAAGATGCCGGTGTGTTCGACATGCGGACCGCCGCAAACTTCGAAGCTAACTCTGTTTTCGCCCTCGCCAATGGAATAAACCTTGACTTCATTGCCATAACGCTCGCCAAACGCGCCGATAGCACCCATTCTTAGCGCTTCACCAGTAGGATAAACTCGGTAGCTTACCGGCAAATCAGCGTCAATCCAAGCGTTCACTTGATCTTCAACCGCCTGTTTTTCCTCTGGCGTCAATTTATTGTGATTGAAATCAAAGCGCAGGCGCTCAGCAGTGATATTGCTGCCATGCTGCTGCAAATCCGGCGCCTTCAGAACTTTGCGCAGTGCCGCCCCCAGCAAGTGCGTCGCCGTATGATATTTCAGATGAATCGGATCGTGACCCTCTAGGCCGCCGCTAAATTGTCCTTTGCGCGCTGTCTTGGAGCGTTGGCGCTGCTCAGCCATTCGCGCATCAAATTCGGCGCGCCAATCATCAGAAAGCTTGATGCCTTGTTTATACGCTTCCTCGGTACTCAGCTCCACCGGAAAGCCAAACGTATCATATAGCGTAAATAGCTCTTCGCCAGTCAAGCCGTCGTCGATATAATGCTGCATTTGCCTCAATCCCTTGCGCAGCGTCTGGCGAAAAGCCTTTTCCTCTTTGACCAGCAAGGCGATAATCTGCTCGCGATTTTCTTTGACCTCTGGAAAATCGGCTTCGTACAAATCGGCAATCACCGGCACTACTTCCTCGAGGAAATTCTGCTCGATCCCTAAGTCAAAGCTATAGCGAATCGCCCGGCGTAGCAAGCGGCGCATGACGTAGCCCTGCTCTTTGTTGCTCGGTACGCAGCCGTCAACCGCCAGAAATGTCGCTGCCCGCAGATGATCGGCAATTACCCGCATTGACGCGGTGTGCGTATCGTAATCCTTGCCGCTCAAATCTTCCAGCTTTTCAATAATCGGCCATAGCAAGCTAATTTTGAAAACATCAGGGCTATTAATCGCTGCCGCCGCAATTCTCTCCAGACCGCCGCCGAAATCAACATTCTTGCGCGCTAACGGCTCAAAGCTGCCATCGTCCAACCGGCGGTACTGCATGAAAACTTGGTTGCCAATTTCCATGAACCGACCGCTGTCGCTAGCTGGGTGCGCCTGACCGAAGCTGGCGTCATGATGCTGCTCGCCAAAATCATAAAACACCTCGCTATCCGGACCGCACGGGTCACCGATTGGCGTGCTATCAATACCGCCGCCGCGGCTCCACCAGTTCTCTTTATCGTTGTAAAAGAAAATCCGCCCGCCTTGCATGCCAAGTTTGTCGCCGTTTTCTGCGCTATCCAGCTCGACGATTTTAGCTTCAATGCCTTTTTTGGCAAAAACTTCTTGCCAAATTTGCGCTGCCTCATCGTCGCGCGGAATGTTATTTTTATCATCGCCAATAAAACAGCTGACGTAGATTTTATGCGGATCCAGCCCAACTATTTCTGTCAAAAATTCGAAAAACCACTCAATCTGCTGGCGTTTGAAATATTCGCCCATACTCCAATTGCCCAGCATCTCAAAGAACGTCGTGTGTCGATTATCGCCAACATCCTCAATATCCTGAGCCCGCAAACACGTCTGGCTATCAGCCAATTTAGTGCCTTGCGGATGATCCTGGCCCAGCAAGTAAGGCAACAGCGGCTGCATACCCGAGCCGGTAAATAACGTCGTCGGGTCATTGTGTAGTATAAGCGGCGCCCGCTCAATAATAGCGTGGCCATTCCTTTGGCAAAATTCGAGATATTTCTGGCGGATTTCTTGTGTGTTCATAGAGGTAATTATAGCACGAAAACCACCTGCTTAGCGACCAACAGCCCGCCATCTCTACGACAAACTAAAGACCTAAAGGACACAGCTCTTAATATATGTCATAATCTCAGCAAAATTAGCAAAATCATGGTGATAGTCTTGCACTTTATCAAATTCCACAAACTCCCTAGCTGATGATTCGTACGAAGCTACAAAATCGTCTATTCGTTTTATATCAGCCAAGAAGAGCAGCTGATATGCCCGATCGGGATATCTATCGTTATACTTAGAATAAAATAGTTTTTCAATACGCCAAGCACCAATCAATCTCAAAGTATTTACCTCAACAGATGTTTCTTCGTACACTTCGCGCCGCGCACAATCTTCTGGCGTTTCTCCTAATTCCATACGACCACCTGGCAAACCCCAGCCATGCGGTGGCTTGGCCAGAAGTATTTTATTTTCATGAACTGCACAAACCATACACGATGTCACAAGCGAAAAGTCAGGAATGGCTTCACACGGATAGAATTGAGACTTTGTTGATTTGTCTTTACCCCAAAAAAACAACTGGAAAGCTATTATCAATTTTCATTTAATATAAATACCTTCGCATATTTTATCAGAACATTTGGCATTCCTTATATATCCGACATTATCCCGCCACCCAAGCACTCTTCACCGTGATATATCACCGCCGACTGTCCAGGCGCCACAGCTCGTTCGGCAGACTCTAGATGTAGAGTGTCGGCACTATATATAGCGTTAATGAGCGCACCGCGGTGGCGCAATCGGACCTGTATTCGCGCACCTTCAGTTAAAGGTTGATTAATCCAGTGAATATCTGTCAGCTTAATCTCGGTTCGCCATATGTGTTCGTCGTTGATATTACGGCTAACGTAAACCTCATTCTTGTCCATATTTTTGCCAACCACATAATACGGCAACCCGCCGCCAACATCCAGACCATGTCTTTGACCAAGCGTATAAAAAATTGCACCGTCATGCCGGCCAAGCACCCGGCCCGATTCTTTGTCAATAATATCGCCCGGACGCGTCGTAATGTACTGGCTAAGAAATTCGCGCATACCGACATTGCCGACAAAACACACACCCATAGATTCTTTTTTGCGAGCTGTCCATAGGCCGCGATCTTTGGCAATTTGACGCACTTCAGGTTTGGTCAGATTTCCTAATGGGAACATGGTTTTCGCTAATGCCTCAGACGTCACGCGATATAAAAAATACGTTTGATCTTTGTTATCGTCGCGAGCACGAAGCAAGCGTGCAATATCTGCCAAACGTTCAACCCGCGCATAATGACCAGTTGCGATATAGTCCGCTCCCGCCGCCAGCGAGGTCTCTAAAAATAGTTTAAACTTAACTTCTTGATTGCACATGATATCTGGATTCGGCGTTCTACCAGCACGATATTCGTCAAACATGTAATCAACAACTTTTTGGCGATACTGTGTTTCGAAATCAAATACTTTAAAATCAATTCCTAATTGCACTGCCACCCGCTTGGCATCAGCCAGATCCTCAGCCCACGGACACTGCATACCGGGTAGATCTTGACTCCAGTTTTTCATATAGACGCCAGTAACATCATAATCTTGGTCAAGCAATAATGCTGCCGCGACGCTGCTATCGACGCCGCCACTCATACCAATGTAAACACGCGGTCTGGTCATTCCGCTGCAACTCCCATAATCTTTACCAGCTCTTGCAACGCCAGCTGCCAGCCTATAACAGTTGTCCACCACATATTCGACCATTGATTATCTGTAACTACTGGATGGCTACGCGTTAGTATATTTGGCGCCGCTTTAGTAAATTCAATTGAAACTCGCCGCGAGTGGTAAGCGCTTGTCACCAAAATTACCGATGATATCTGCTTTTGTTTGAGCAGCCTGGCGGTTTGCGAGGCATTCTCGGCAGTTGTTTCGCTGGTTTCCTCTATCAGAATATCACTAGCCGGTACGCCTGCAATGATAGCCTGTCTCTTCATTGCTCGAGCATTACTCGGGCCAGTTTTATCAGCTGCCGCACCAGAGAAAACTAATTTGTGCGCCCAGTTATTCTTGTACAATCGCACTGCTTCAGCAGTACGAGCGCTGGTATCGCCGCCGCTCACCGCTACGATCACATCGGCTGCCGCGCACTGTTGGCGTGCCGCATCTGGAATATCGCCGCAGCCTTGCAAATCGTTCTTTGATAAAAACAAAGTAATACCGATGATTATTGCAGCCGAAACAATGGCCAGCGTAACAATAGCTATTAAAAATCTTTTCACGCTGACCTGGCCTTTTCTGTATTAATCGCAGCGATGATTTCTCGGGCAGCCGCCGTACACGTTTCAGAATCCGATAAGCGGCCTAGTGTCAGGCGCAAACTGCCGTCCGCCGCCTCTGGCGCTAAGCCAATCGCTTCTAGCACATGCGAACGCGTTCCAGAATTCGCGGCGCACGCACTACCAGTCGCTACCAGTACTCCTTTTTGCTCTAGCATAAAAACTAACCGTTCAGCATCAATTCCGGGGAATGATATATGCAGATGGCTTGCCAGGCGACGCTTTTGATCGCCGGAGACAATCGCCCACGGAAAAGCTTCTGTCAACTGATTTTGCAGCTGGTCACGCAACTGGCGCAAGCGCTTATTCTCAGAATTACGATGTTGCTGCGCTAATTCTAGCGCTACTGCAAACCCAATAGTACCCGCAACATTTTCGGTCCCGCTGCGCAAGCCCCGCTCTTGCCCGCCGCCGCGAACTAGCGGCCGCAAGCGTATCATCCGATTACACCAAAGCAAACCAACTTGTTTCGGGCCATAAATCTTACCAGCATTTAGCGTCAGCGCATCAACGCCTAGCCGCGCTACATTGATGTCAATCTGCCCAGCCCCTTGCGAAGCATCAGTGTGCAGATAAATTGGCGTCAGCTCACCCGCTTCAAACCGGCGGCGACGCTCAGCACGGATAACTTCAGCAATGTCGCGTAGCGGTTGAATGGTACCGAGTTCGTGATTAGCGATAGCGATAGTTATTAGCTGCGTATCTGGCCTAATAGCTGCTTGAATATCGCGCGGCGCAATATTACCTTTTTTAGATGGAGCCACCAGTGTTACATTATCAGCAAGCGCTTTCAGTACTGCATCATGCTCAATGGCACTTGATACGATATGCCCGTCAATGCTATTTATCATCAAATTAATAGACTCGGTAGCGCCAGCCGTCACAACCAGCTCGCTAGCCTGTCCGCCAAGACAGACCGCCAAACGATGCTTAGCTTCGTTATAAGCGCGCTTGGCTTCCACCGCTGGAGCATATGGCGCCGAAGGATTATAAAACATCTCAGAGAAATACGGCTGCATCACCGTCAAAACGCGCTCGTCTAGAGGCGTGGCAGCAGCATGGTCGAGATAGATTATCGATGATTTCACGCTTTCTATTATACCAATTTTTCGCCGGTCTCGGGATCTCGCTTGTAAACTTGGCGGGCAACTTGCTCATAATACATTTGCGTAGCGATACTAAAATTGCGCAATTCATCACCTTTAAGATATGAATAACGCGGGCCAGGTTGAGTTTTTAAGATACCTCGATCGGTTACTTCATATTTGATCGTGTGGGTTTTAAGTTTGTGCTTAGCATCAATCCATTCCTCATGCCACATCCATGTTTTTTCGTCCAGGCAAAAGAATTCGCGGCGATGACCCTTTGGCACCTCTCCAAAAAGTTCCGAGCCAATTTCGCTTTCTAGCACCAACAGCTCGCGCTCGCTCAGTTTCTTGAGCGGACGTTTTTTGCGAAGCTTCGGCAAACCAAGCGACAAATCATCGCCGACAAAAAGTTTGAGAGTTTTTGTGAGAACACGCTTGACCATAATTTATGCAGCTAGACCAAATCCCTCTAGATATTTAGCATAATCTTTATCATATCCATTTCGCAAATCAACCACACGTTGACTGGTAACAGCAATTTCCTGCTCAGGAGTAAGCGAGTTTTTTTCGGGTTTTGGATTGTTCAATTCTTCTATATAGTCAACCTGGGGCGATTCGGTTGTTTGATTGGCCGGCTCAGCTTGTCTACGCGCTAGCTCGCCTAAGCGTTCTAACTCAGGACTACGATAAGAATTGCCATTAGCAGTTTGTTCATAATTAAAACGACCGGCATTTTCTACCGGTGCATAAGGTTTTACTTTATTATTAAAACTCTCATTCATAGTTAATCCCAAAAACTTGCCGCGCGTTGCGAGTAGTTACGCTAGCGACCTCTTCTATAGCAAGGTCACGAGCGCGCGCATGATATTCTGCTACCTGCCTCACATACGCTGGTATATTCACTTTACCACGAAATGGCACTGGCGTCAAGAAAGGTGCGTCAGTTTCAAAAACTAAGCGTTCAAGCGGAATTTGGTTAAACATTTTCTGTTGATTTTTATTTTTAGTAAAAGTACTTATACCGTTAACACCAACGTATAAACCACGATCCAACCCACGCTGCAAATTTTCCTCAGAATCGGTAAAGCTATGCAAAATGCTGCGCAAACCTTTGAATTCATCGAAAATCGGCCAAAAATCCGCCCAGACTGCGCCAGCAGCAGCTTTTTCGTCGCGTACATGAAAACTAATCGGCAGGTTAAAATCTCGCGCTACCTCAAGCTGCCGCCGCAAAACGCTCTGTTGTATGTCACGCGGACTATTATCATAAAAATAATCCAAACCAATTTCACCAATGCCGACGATTTCATCGCGATTGCCTGCTACCAATTGGCGCAATTCCTCGACGTTATTTGTCGCTGCGTCGTGCGGGTGAATGCCGACAACCGGCCAAGCAAAATCATGCATCCTAGCAAACTCTAGAGCCTGACGCGAGCTGCGCAAATCTGTACCGACACAAATCATCGCTACGCCATTCTTCACCGATTCCTGGTAAGCCTTCTCGCGCGCCGAAGCGTCATAGAACTCGCTATCATGAATATGACAATGCGTATCAACTAAGCGAAGCAACGAATTCATTTGGCTTATTTCTTTTTACTAGATGCCGTTTGCGGATCGGGCGTATGAGTATAGATTTTTGGGAAAAGTGGTGCTGCTTTCTCGGGCACAACTCCTGCCGAGAACATCTTGTGAATAGTACTAGCGGTCACTGGCATAAACGGAGTTAGCAAATCAGCAATTTCCTCAAGCGCACCAACAGCGTAAGATAAAATTTCCGATAAATGCTCGGCAGCATCAGTGTCTTTTTGGCGCTTCTTGGCAACTTCCCACGGTTTAACATCATCAATATATTGATTAAGTGCTCGCACCTGTTGCCATGCTTCGTCTATTGCTCGATCAAAATCAAGCGCTTCCATCGCCTGGCGGTATGGCCCCATATCGTGTCCTGGGCGAGGAATCTCGCCAATTACACCCGACTGATAACGCTGAATCATAGCAATAACCCGCTGCACTAAATTACCGAGATCATTACCCAGCTCTCCATTATAAGCCTTCTCAAACTTCTCCCAGGTGAAGTCGCCGTCATCCTTGGTTGGAATATGCCGCGAAAAGTAATAGCGAAAAGCGTCAACGCCGTAATCCTTGATAATCTCCATCGGATCGACGACATTACCAACAGTTTTGCTCATCTTAGCACCGCCCACATTAACGAAACCGTGTACTAACAGCGTCTTCGGCAGCGGTAGACCAACCCCTAATAGCATTACTGGCCAAATACCGGCATGAAAACGCAGGATATCCTTGCCAATCACTTGCACGTCAGCTGGCCAAAAATCTTTCCACTCCGGCTGATCCGGGTAACCTAGCACCGTGATGTAATTAGCTAAGGCGTCCAACCAGACATACATCACCTGGCTGTCGTCTCCTGGTACTGGTACTCCCCAGGTCAGGCTCTTGCGCGGCCGGCTAATTGACACATCGTGCAAGCCGTCTTTCATTAATTCCAGAAATTCTTTCTTACGAAACTCTGGTACAATCTTCATTCGGCCCGACTCGATTGCTTGGCGGACTTTATCAGTATAGGCGCTCGCTTTCAAATAATAGTTCTCTTCGCTAACTTGTTGATAAGGCGTTTGGTGGTCAGGGCAAACCCCGCCAGTTTCTTGAACTTCTTTATCAGTAAAGAAAGCTTCATGACCCATACAGTACCAGCCGTTGTAAGTACTTTTATAAATCAACCCCGCTTGGTCCAACTGTTTCCAAATATAGCGCACCGCCCCCATATGATGTGAATCAGACGTACGGACAAAATCAGTATATTCGGCGTGCTCAGCATCCATCAGTATCTTGAAATTTTGATGAGTTTGATCGACATATGCTTGCGGCGTCAGATTTTGTTCGGCAGCCTTGGCGGCGATTTTATTACCATGCTCATCAGTACCAACCTGAAAGCGCACTTTTTTGCCTTTCTGCTGCTGGTAGCGCGACCAGATATCTGCAAGCAAATAGTCTAGCGCATTACCGATATGCGGCTTGCCATTGACATATGGAATCGCCGTTGTGATATAAAGATTCTTTCCCATTGCTTCTAAGTATATCAGAGGCGACAGAAGTTTACTAGCACATTATCACCCCACAATACAAGCCTGACCAGCAACAACTGAACCTACACCTTGAACTAATTCTCGTCTTTGATATTTCCTGGTTCGATACCAGTTTCCTGGAAATAGTAGAGAAGTTATCTTTTCACTTTCCCTGCCTATATTACGGACGTTCGCTTACTTCTTGAATAAAACAATAAACAATACCAGAAGCTACAAGGATAGACGCCGCCAAGACAAACAACACTGTATTTGAGTCTGTTTCAGCCAGTCTGGCACCAGGCGATTTTGGCAACTCCGGAGATAGCGTAGAGGCAGGCGCAGGGTTCTTCGTCCACTTTGCATACAAGGTCAAGTCATCGTCTGGCATCGTATCGTTCGCAAAGTCCCAAGCCGTCGTAAAAGTAGTATCCGTGTACCACCCAGCAAAGGTATAACCCTGCCGGCTTGGCGTATTCGGCGCAATAATCTTATCGGTATAGCTAACCATTTTGCCCGCCACCGCCGAACCAGATTGCGAATCAAATGTTACTTTATGTTTTGTACACAGCCTGCCATCGCTAGTGATTACCCAGCCGTGTCCGCCGTCAGCAACGGGATTCAAGATATTAGCTCGCACCGAAGCAGCGGTACAAAATTTCAAACCAGCCGCACCAAGCGACATTGGCGATTTTAGATTCTGCGCATTCCAAGCAATTAGCATAGCATCGTAATTCTGGCGCGAAATCGCTGTGTGATCAAGCGCAGCCGCCGCACCAGACAACGGCTTTCCCGGCAAAATAACCAACGAATCCAATCGCCAAGCAGCTAGCGATTGATTGAACGAAGTCGCATCGCTTAAAAAACGAACAAGAAACTGCACTTTCTTCATATCCCACGAGCCAATCGGCTGGTTGAACGACGCCGCCTTTCGGAACATATCATTTGCAATCACGAGGTTCGATGTATTCCAATTCGCAATAGAATCGCTACTTCCGTTATTGAAAGCACTGGCACCGTTAAGCATAGCAGCGGTATCAGTCACCCTTGAAACATCCCAAGAACCAATATTTTGATTAAACTGGTTTGCGTTTTGAAAGACACCCGGCATTTTGGTAATAGTTTATGTATTCCAATTCCAGTTAGTACCTTCACCTTTCAACGATTTATTTCCAACAAACATCCACGATAAATCGGTAGTTTGGCTTAAATCTGGCGTATCAGTTGCCTTGATATACATATTCTCCGTGCCGGCAAAAGCAGAACGCATATTCTTCCACTTGTTCGTACCCCATTGATCAACAGAAAGCAGCTTCATTTTATCACCGCTGCCGTTTACAATAAACCACGGAAAAACACCGCCAATACGTATGGTGTAGATTCCCGGCGTAGCGTAATTAAAAGTATAAGAGGCAGTCTGCCCAGATACCTCAGTTACACCGTCATTATTGTAGTCAACAGTATAATTGTATCCTGAACCGCTTGTCGGAATAACAAACTGAGTGTTTGGCGACCCTGGCTTTCTGGTATCAACAGTAAATACGAAGTCCGTATTGTTGATAGCGTCAGCTGCGGCTTTTGGCGAATAGAACGTCGGCGCAACAAGCACCGACAGGAAACCAAACGCAGCAGCCAACGTTTTTAACAGTAATTTGAACTTCTGTATTTTTGTTGTCTTATCGTACCTGTTCACTGATTATTAGTATACTTATGCTTTAGCTTTTTAGCAGCGGGTTTTACGACGAAATTATTTGACAATAGAAGAATTATATACTAAAATAATACTTATGAGGAGGTCGCCCAACTACGCAGCCGAAAGGATTCCTTGTACTATATTCTCGGGAAATAACAGAGAACCCACTTCTGGAGTAATCGACAGAGCTCCTAGCAGCGAGCGAACAAAGCTTGTAGAAAACATCAGACAACACTCCATACCAAGCTCTCTAGGGAATACAGCGATGTTTTTGGTTGAGTTTAGCGATAAATCGTCCGGCAATGTCGTTATCTACGGCACTGGGTTTATGGGAAACCCTACTACAACGGCAGCACGGCTAGAGATGGTCGAAATAGCCAATGCCTGTCGCGACGGAGAAGGAAATCCAGCTTCAGTCTTGACACTGCCAACCAGCTCTATGAAAAAGAGCGTTGCTCATAAAATTTTAGAAACGGACAGTTTCTCACCCTTAGCAGAAGAAATAGCACCTGAGCTAAACGAACACTTAACTTATTATAGCGACCGGGTAGGTATAGTTGGACATTCGTTTGGCAGCAGACTTGCAGCGGCTATACCTAGCGTTCTTGATAATCCTGAAACTATCAAATATATTTCCATAGATGATGCGCCAAGTTGGCAAAAAACTTTAGGCATAACTGGTATTGCAGCGGCACAGTTAACAGAAGCATTCTTCCGCTTGCCAAGATACGTCGAGAATTCGCCTGATCCTGAGGTTCGGAAAGCCTGGCAAAGCCTAAACGACGGAGAAAAAACGCCAGCCGTACCGCTGCTAGTTCAGCTGAGAGATGTTATTGCAATGTCGCGCGGTGGTTTTGCTGAAGATCTCAAAAATTCACTCAATAAGCTGCAGCCTGGCACGCCCGTCACCCTTTTTGCGCCGGAATTAAGCCGCATGAATGATAACAACTCAAAAAATATACGCGAGCTTATAACGTCGCTTAGCCAGGAATTCCCTGGTTTAGATATTCGCGGCATACTAGTCGAAGATAGCACGCACAACGTATCCGTAGCCAATCCGACATACTTTGGGCAGATGATAAAATTATCAAGAAGTAATCTACAGCCCTGACAGCGCTAAACAGCTATCAAGATTACTTTAATCATATAAATACAGTTACCACTTGCAAGCTAGCTTCGTTTAATCAGCTTAATCGCGATAGAACCAACCGCTATAAATGCAACTGCTGCAGAGAAAAATATTCCCGCATCCACACCAGTCTCGGCCAGCTTGGTCGATGAGCTTGAATTGTTTTCCGAAGCACCACCGCTTGCTGCAGCAGACTTAGGATTATCGATCCACTTTGCATATAAAGTTAAATTACTGTCTGGCATGGTATCGACAGCAAAGTTCCAGGCTCTCGCAAAAGTGTTATCCGTATACCACCCAGCAAAGGTGTAACCCTGCCGATTTGGCACAGCTGGCGCGGTAATTTTATCAGTAAAAGCAACTTCTTGGCTGGCAATTGCCATTCCGCCCTGGGTATCAAAAACTACAGTATGCTTCGGGCACTCCTTTGCATCGCCATTGATGGTCCAGCCATGCCCGCCATTAGCAGTTGCTTTGATTAGGTTTGCCCTAGACGTATCAGCAGCACAATACTTTAACCCAGCGGCTCCTAGTATAAGCGGAGAATTAGTCGACCGAGCATTCCACGAAATTAAAGTATCATCATAATTTTTCATAGATAAACCACTATTATCCAGCATTCTAGGGGCTCCAGACCAAGGACTGTTTGGTAAGCCAGTTGTCGAAATTAGCGAGTCTAATCGCCAATTTGCCAAGGATTGATTAAAAGCGCGAGTGCCATTAAACATTTCACTCATCAACTCAGCTTTTGAAACATCCCACGACCCTATCGGCTGATTAAACTTAACTGCGTTTTGAAACATTGCATTCATCGCAGTCATCTTGCCAGTGTTCCAATTTTTAATTGAATCGCTACCGCCATTATTAAATGCTACCGCATTATTAAATAAACCGCCAGCAAAAACAACATTAGACACGTTCCATGAACCAATATCTTGATTAAAATGCCTAGTATCAGCAAACGCGCCGCCCATATTAACGATAGTTGAGACATTCCAACCCCAGTTAGCACTCTCACCCCTGAGAGACGTATTGCCTCTAAAAACAGAAAATATTGATCCAGCTCGCGACAGGTCTGGGGTATCGGTCGCTATTACATCCATATTAGCTGCGCCATAAAAGGCAGCTGATAAAGACCTCCATTTATTCTTTCCCCACTGATTAATAGAAATCATTTTTAATTTATCGCCGCTATTATTAAGGTAAAACTCTGGGAACACACCTCCGACACGAATTGTATACACACCAGGTGTAGCGTAACTACAAGTATAAGATCCAGTCTGAGCAGTTACTTCGACTACACCGTCATTGTTACAATCAACAGTATAATTATATCCGTTTCCCCTCGTCGGAATAACAAACTGAGTATTTGACGACCCTGGCTTACGGGTATCAACGGTAAATACGAAATCTGTGTCATTGATAGCATCAGCCGCTACCCTTGGCGAGTAAAATACTGGAGTAAAAGCTAACGACAAAAAACCGACCGTCATGATCAATACCCTGACTGTCCATTTGGGATTCCGACTTTTTATTTTCCAGTATTTATTCATTAACTACTATTATACTTATGGTTTAGCTTTCTGGCAACTAATTTGATTGTTGAACTTACAACTCACCTATTAGTCTAGTAAGGATCTTTACACATATTTCATTACCGCTAGCACGGCAACCCTACCGCCCGTATCACCCGATGAGTGCGAGAAATAATTTGGATCATCTGCCGTATCAATTGGCGAAATGAAGATGTTATCACCAGGAACGCCCGCCCGGATAGCCAACGAACGATTAAATCCTTGCATATCCAGATAAATTCCGTCAGCCGTTTGACGGCAGAAATTTTGCCAATTCGTATCATTTGTATGATTGAAATAATCCATACGATAATTTTTCTGCGTGATGCTCGGCGACATCCAAATTTGTAAATCTTTTGCCTGGCTGCCGCGCTCGACAAAATGCTGAACTGCCCGAGACATTAACTGCACAACCGTCGAATGCCGACCCAAATGCGCCAGCATCAACGCCCGACGCTTTGGATCATAGATGACGGTGGCGATACAGTCCGCCACTGGCAGGAACAATCCTACACCAGCCATTTCGGTATATAGCGCGTCAGCAAAAATCCCCTCGTTGTTGTGCTTAGCCGTGTCAGTTTCAGCGACTTCGGCAATATTGTCAAAAGTTTGTGTTTGGTCATAGGAAATTACGTGATAGACAACGTCGTCATACTTAACGCCGATTTGATCGCAAAACCGCCGCCGATTATTCATGACATCAGCTACGTGGCGACCGCGAATACGATTGAGCATGGTGCCGTCGTCTTTCGACGAAACCGCAACTAACACATCAGACGGAAAGCAGACGGGCTGATCTGCCGCAATCATCGCGTCCGCCACTCACTCAGTAACCGCTGCCAATCCTCAATCGCCAAATCTTCAGCACGGACATCAGGTGAAATACCAGCCTTTTTTAACAACTGTTCGACAGCATCTTTACTGATAGCTAGCCCGCCGCTCAAGCTGGAGCGCAGTTTTTTACGTTTGGCTGAAAATCCAGCTTTGACAACACGGAAAAAATCTTTTTGGTCTTCAGTAGTAACCAGCGTCTCATCACGAGTCCTCAATACCACCACCTGCGAATCAACTTTTGGCGGCGGCGTGAAAAATTGCCGCGGTACTTCAATATCGAGTTCTGCCTCAGCAAATAGCTGCGCGCTAACCGCTAAAATACTCATCTCACCAGGCTCCGCCGCAATGCGCTGGGCGACTTCTTTTTGCACCAGCAACACCGCTAAACTCGGCTTATTTTCCGCCGTCATTAGTTTCTCGACAATTTTGCTGGTGATATAGTACGGTACGTTGGCGACTACCTTGTAACTAGTTGGCAACTGATTCAAATCAAACTGCAAAATATCTTCGTTAATCACTTCCAGGTTTTTACCAGGAAATTGCCCCGGTAACTTGCGCGCCAAATCTGCGTCAAATTCTACCGCCACCACTTGCTGAGCTCGCGCCAACAACCGGCTGGTCAAGGTGCCGAGCCCCGGCCCAATTTCCAAAACCACATCATCCTTGCCAAGTTCCGCCGCTTCGGCAATCTCCGCCAAGATTTCTGGATCGCGCAGCCAATGCTGGCCTAATTCTTTTTTCGGCCCACGCGCTGACGCCATCTAACGTCCATCTCCGTTCGTCCAATCAGTCGCCAGGTCAAACCCATGCGGATGCCGGGCCGCAAACCCGCCGGTATCATACACCTTGCCAGGACCCATGCTGGTTTCCACCACCGAACAGCGCGGATAATTACCATAATTTGCCGCCACCAAAATATAACCGTCCTTGTCCACCTTGGCACCGTCCGCCCGCACCGTGTAGCCACCGCCGCCGCAGGCGTTAGCAACAATATTCATCGGTAAATCATAATAAGTCTCGCGGTGCGTCACGCCTTTAGAGTCGGTAAATATTTGCGCACCCTTGCCTTTAGTCAATGGATTTTTCGGCTTAGTGCCGACTACTTCGATCTGCTTTTTAGGCTGCTTAATAATTTCGCTAGAAATTTGCTGACGACCAACTTCATCACCATCGCGTGCTTCAACTTTATAAGTCAATTTGCGCAGCCCTTTAGCTCCCGCCTGCTTTACCTGGCGATAACCAAGAGGCTGGCTGTCGTCGCGTATTTGCTCAACCGGGAAATCAATTTCTTCCTCGGCGGTCACAGTACGCCGAGTTGCCCGCGTAATCCTCATTAGCAAGCTCGACCCATCCAAAGCGACATCCTCTGGCGGCGTAAATCGAACTTTATCCTCGCGATACAAAACAATCCCCGCAGCTTGCGCAATCTGTGTTGGCGTCTGCGCTGCCGTATTGACTCGCATGCGGCGAGCACCTTCGACTATCGTTATCGTCCGCGCCCGATAAATATTTATTTTGAAGCCATTGTTGGTAATCGGTGTATCCAGACCCGGTTCGACAATATCATGCTGTTTATCCAATCTTGCGCCGAATTCTTCTAGCGCTTTCTGTACTGTCGATGCCTTAGTGATTATCGATTGCTCCCGGCCACCGTCGTAAATGGTGATTATATGACTAGATGGTTGTGCTTTAACCGCAGCTGAACTATCTGCCGCCGCGGTATTCGCAAAAAACGATAACATACCAGTACTAGAGATTGCCAAGACCGCACCAAAAACACAACAGCAAATGCGTTGATAATATCGATTTAAGCTCATTTTATTCAAAATCACCCACTGTATCTTTTATATTATAACAAATTATGCGTCGAATGTCAATCAGTAACTACCGATATATATCCTGTAATCCCATTTTAATTTTACAAGACGGCCAAGGTTGCCAACCCCTCCTCTTATAAGTCTCCCATGCTTTCTGATCTTGGACATCAGCCGGAGCTTGAGCAGGATTATTGTAGCCTCCGAAATTACCCCATGTACTCTTATCAAATTGATACGCACCATAATAACCGTTACCTGTATCTGATGTATAACTACCCTCGCAGCTACGCAAACGCGCCAAAGCTTCAGCGAAACTGCCATTAAACGTAGCTGAAGTTTTAGCACCAATAATTTCTACCTGCTTAACTGGCTGCTGAATAATGTTGCTATTGATCTCGCGGCGTGATACTTCAACACCGTTTTGGACGTTAATCTCATACGTAACTGTACGCTTGCCGTTAGCCCCTTTAGTTTGAATTTCTTTGTATCCTTTATCGCGATTAATGTCCTTGATCTGTTCAGTCTCAAACTGTATATTCTCGTCAACGGTAACTGTCTGCGTGCCGTTACGATACAATCGGATATTCATGCCTCCAGCTATTTTTGTATCTTTATTCGGAACAATAATATCATTGGCAGACATTTTGATATGCTTTTCGGCTAGCATTTCGCCGATGGTTTGAGCTTGCGTGTAAGAAGTGGCCTTTTTACCATAAAAATCAAAGTTAAACGGGACTGCTCTTTTAATAGACAATACTTCTGCTGCACTATCGCGCATTGGACTATTAGACTGCGACAAGGTTAGAATATCTTCATCGCGTACAGCAATGCCAGCTTGTTTAACTATCTGCTTTCCAGTACGGTACGATGTAATAATTTTAGTGAGCTGAGAGCCATCCTTGACAACCACCGTTCGGGCTCGATAAATATTAACGTTATATGAATTTGCTACCAAGCGCTCGTCAATATTTGGCTCGGTCCGATCGTTACGATCTAGTTTGATAGCTGCCTCAGCGAGAGCTTCGCGCAAGGTCTGCTTTTTGGTAATAAATCCTTTACTTTGACCGTCATCATGAACGGTAATAATATGTTCGCCAACAGCTAGGCTACGTTCGTCAGCCCGCGCTTTTGGCATAATTGCCGTATAAACAGACAATCCAGCCAAAGCTAATAGCATAGAGCCGGTAATCAGCCAACGTAATTTCATTCTCGCAATATTTTTCATACGTAGGCGCGCAAACTAGCGCGCAGTTATAATTATAGCAAAAGATTGGTTATTTTGCTACAGCTTCTCGAGGTGGGCGTATTCAACGTTGAGCTTTTTGACAGCACCGTTATCGAACTTCACGCTAACTGCTAAGCCGTCAATGTCAATGATCTCGCCATCGCCAAATTGCAGCGAGCGCACTCGATCGCCAATATCATAGTTCATCACAGGCTCGTCAAAATCATTATAAGCTGGGCTCGAATCAATAGTGTTAGGTTCAACCGCGAATAATCCCATACCCATATCGTCGAGAAAACGCGACGGCTGATTGTACGATCGCAAGCCGAATTGCGCACGGCTCTGCGCGTACAACAGATATAACTCTTCACGCGCCCGCGTCATACCCACGTAGCACAAGCGCCGCTCCTCCTCGAGATTGCGCGGACCTTCTTCAAGCGCTCGCTCGCTCGGAAACAAGCCATCCTCCATACCGACCATGAAAACCACCGGAAATTCCAGTCCTTTAGCGGCATGCAAGGTCATTAATGTGACTTTTTCACCATCACTTTGCTGATCGACGCTGCTCATTAGTGCTGCCTCTTCGAGAAAGTCTGGCAACGTCGCGAAAGATTTAGCGTCCGCTATGAGCACGCTCAAATTATCATCACGCTCTTCAGCCTGCGGCGTTCCATCCATGACATAATCTCGATAAGCAATCTTTTCAAGTAGCCTTTCAATAATATCGCTTGGGCTAGTATCAGAAAGAACAAGCGCCTGCAATTCGCGTAAAATCTCGCCCAGGTGCAGCAACGATTTTTTGGCGCGCGGCGTCAAAACGCTAGTTTGCTCGACATTTACCAGCGAAGCGATGATGTCCATATTGTTATCGTTTTGCCATCGTAAGAATTTCTCTAGACTAGTCGCGCCGATACCGCGAGCCGGCACATTCGCAATTCGACTAAAGCTCATCCGGTCGTTCGGTTGATATAATAAACGCAAATAGGCGATAATATCCTTGATTTCCTTGCGATCATAAAAGCGCACGCCGCCAACCAGTTGATATGGAATTCTTTGCTGCACGAAGGCACGTTCAAAAGCAAAGCTCTGCGCATTAGTACGATACAATACTGCAAAATCACCGTAGCGGCGAGCACCGATCGAGGTTTGAGCCGCAATACGACTTGCCACCACGTAAGCCTCCTCGGACTCATCGCGTACCGCCTGAACTTGCACTGGCGCACCATTGCCAGCCGCCGTCCAGAGTTTTTTGTCAGTCCGTTCGACATTCTTGGTGATAACCTTTTGCGCCGCCTCTAGGATAGCACCTGTTGAACGATAATTTTGCTCTAGCTTGATCACCTTTGCGCCAGGGAAGTCCCGTTCAAAATTAAGAATATTCTTGAAATCCGCCCCGCGCCAGCTATAGATTGACTGCCAATCGTCACCGACCACGCAAATATTACGTGTATCGTTAACTAGATATCTAACGATATCATACTGCGCAGCGTTAGTGTCTTGGTACTCGTCAATGAGAATATGCCTGAAATACTGGCGATACTTTTGGCGAATTTCACTGGCATCGCGCAGCAAACGCACCGTCTCGATCAACAAGTCATCGAAATCTAGCGCGCCAGCCTCGCTGCGTAGTTGCTCGTATCTATCATAAATCTTAGCGATATGCTGCTGATTCGGATATTGCGCCGCTGCCGCGTAATCATCTGGCGTAAGTAAATCGTTTTTAGCGTTAGAAATTGCCGCACTAACTGAACGTGGTTTGAGTTTATCTGGAGCGATTGACAGCTGCTTCATCGCCTGCTTGATCAATCCTTGACGGTCGGCTTCATCATAAATAATAAAATTCGACGGCACGCCAATCGCCGGCCCATCGCGCCGCAAAATTCGCACGCAAATCCCGTGAAATGTACCCATCCACGGCATGAATTGCCGCGTATTAGGCTGATCGATCAAAGCCGCCAAGCGCTCGCGCATCTCGCGAGCTGCTTTATTAGTAAATGTCACCGCCAAAATCTCACTCGGCCAGACTCTCTCGTGCGTTAATAAGTAAGCTATCCGGTGAGTTAAAGTCTTGGTTTTGCCGCTGCCAGCGCCCGCCAAAACCAACAACGGACCGTCTGTATAAGCGACAGCTGCTTTCTGCGCGTCATTAAGACCATCAAGTATATCCATCATTAGTTATTATATCGCGTTAGTAGCGAGTCAGGAAGAAATACCCAGCGCCAGCTAGTGCGCCCAAGGCCAAGAACACTATAATCACCAAAAACCACTTTAAGCCTGAATGGCGCGACTGCTTATGCTTCTTGTCGTCTTTGAATTCAGTGTAATATTCAGAAGTATCATAAATAGCGCCTGATTCAATTTCGTCGATGGTTTGCTCGCGAGGCGGATCTGGCTCTGTAGTAGCGGACTGTACAGGCGAATCTACCGTCTGATTTGTCAGAGGTTCAGCTAGTTGCTCGGGTTGCTCGCTCGTATTTTCTACATTAGTAACAGGAGCTTCGGCAGCAGGAGGATTAGGAGTTTTTTCAACAGGCTTTGGCTTGCCGCCAATCGGCATAAACCGATGTTTTTTAGGAGCTGGCGCGTCTTGTGTTCTAGCGTCATCTTCATCGTTTTCGGCTGAAGCGTCCTCAATTGATTGAATGTCGTTAGCTCGCGATTCTGCTTGCGAAAAGCCAATCTCGTTGCTAGCATCTTGCGCGTCTTTCTGTAGCAACTCAACAAGCTCGGCAGACGGTGCAATATCCCTACCGTGCGTACCGCCGATAGAATACGATCTTTTTTCGTCTTTGCTGTCGTCTGCTTCATCATAATCATTTTTGTCTTCAAAACCAGGATTAGACTGTGAAGTTTGAGGCAATGCGCTGCTACCGTGAAAAACTCGCGATTCAGACGATTGCAGTTCGCTAGAAACGTTATTTGTATTTGCTGCTACATTTTCGTTAGAACTAAACTGAGTAGAATTAGCAGCAAGACGCTGAGTGCTTCGCTGGCCAGTTGGTCCTAATTGTTGAGACGAGCCGCCAGAAATATCAGATGACACATTACTTAACGACTGTGCTGGCATCGTAGAATACTTAACTTTGCTGGCGGGGTGTTTGTTGACACCTGGCTGCGAACTAACTATGTCCATGAAACGGCCGCGACTCTTAGTCTTCATTTTTTTTGGTAATCCCGATCGGACTGGCACAGCTCCGCCAATTGCCGCTACCTGCGGCGGTGTTGCGGCTTGCGGCAACGGCTGGAGAGCTGGCGATGGTATTGAACTATTTAGAGCTGAATTTTGAACAACAGTAGAAGCCTGAGAAGCGACCGACGTACCAGCCGAAGTTGAAGCACCGTTTGTTGGCAAAGTCTGAACCTGAGCGGTAGACACTCCAACAGCTGGCTGTGCTGGAGCTGTAGTCAAAACTGGTACGCTAGCTGTTGATACAGATGAACTTGGCTGCTTAGCGACGCCAACCGTTGCGGCCGGCGAAGGTGAAGCCGTCATATTCGCAACTGGACCAGGACCAGGAGCTAATTTATTAGGCTCAACTGAAACTGGCGCAGCATTAGAGGAAGGATTTGAAGGCGTAGAGACAGCCGGCGGTGTTGGCGCCTCAGCATGTTGGCCGTCCTCTTTTAATAATCCGCTCTTGGACATAGCCTCGGTAATTGAACGATCTAGCTCGTCGAAGTCGAATTCTGTCATAGCTATTTACCTCTCTTTACTGGTAAGGATGGCATATCTTCACATTTTTTGATAATACCAGCAAAAGCATAGACATCCAAACTTGATTCACCGATAAGCAAACCATTTACACCAGCTGTTTGCAAATACGACATAGCGTTATCAAGATTAACGCTACCGCCGTAAAGTACGCGGACATTCTCGGCAGCGACCTTACCGAAAAGATGCTCAATTTGCCGACGAATATATTTAACGGCGCGTTCAACGTCGCGCGGTGAAGCGAATTTACCAGTACCGATTGACCACACTGGCTCATAAGCTATAACAATCTGACCAACCTCAACGCTCGTGATATTAGCTAGTCCTCCCACCAACTGATCGCGAATTACATCAGACGTTTCCTTGTTGGCTCGTTCTTGCGCTGTTTCACCAATACACAATACAGGCGTAATATTATTACGTACTGCCGCTTGCACTTTGCTGCGAATATCTTTACTGCGCTCAGCAAAGATATGCCGGCGCTCGCTGTGGCCAATTATGCCATATCGCACAATACCGCGCAGCTGCGAGGCTGACACTTCACCAGTGTAGGCGCCACTATCACGCCAATAAAAATTCTGTGCTGCCAGATTAAAGTGATGGTGCTGCACTTGCATATTAAGCGGCTGGAGCGCTAACATAGTCGGCGCCAGCACTACCTCGGTGTTTTTGAGCTTACCAACCAGCTTATCAAGCTTATGAACATACAAACTCGCCTCATTGACGGTGAGGTTCATTTTCCAGTTTGCAATAATAAGTTTCTTGCCCACGTTTTATACTTGCTTATGTTTACCCTTGCGTCTAGTTTACTACAGTTATTAACGCTCGTCTAGTTTTTTGCATGAAAACACCCCGCCAAAAGCGAGGTGTCTCTTTAACTTTGTTGCTTTTTACTCAACAACACGCACACGTAATGTGTCGGTGCCGCCGGCTACACCCGACTGGCGGCCGCTGACAACAACCGCGGTCAATTTGTCATCGCGCCCGAAAGTGCCCCAATCAAGCAATTCTTTGGCTAATTTTGTACCAACATGCTCACCCTCTTCACGCACATATGAGCGGGTAGCGTATGACAAAGCTAACTGTTGAGCCACACGCTTATTCGGTGTTACCGCAGCGATTGGCAGCTCTGGACGACAGGCAGCAATCCGCGCAGCTGTTGCGCCAGATTTAGTTTCGGCAATAATCACATCGGCGTCTACTTGATTGGCTACTACTACCGCAGCATTAGCAATCGCATTACGGCGGCGGTTCTTCTCGCCATACTCAATCGGCATGTCATTCATCGGCCAGCGCGACTGTGTGTAGCGCACCGTCTTGGCCATCATTTTGACTGCCTCGACAGGATAGCCACCATTAGCTGTCTCATCAGAAAGCATCACTACATCAGTACCAAGGATTACTGCTGTTGCTACATCACTAACTTCGGCGCGAGTCGGCTCTGGATTATCGACCATGCTGGCTAACATTTGCGTTGCCACTATTGATAGTTTACCGTATTTACGGCACAAGCGAATTGCTTCGCGTTCGACAATCGGCACAATCTCAGGGCTAGTCTCGACCGCTAAGTCGCCGCGCGCGATCATCACGCCGTCAGCAGCTTTGACTATTTCTTTGAGCGCTTCCATCTCGATAGCTGCTTTGGTCTCAACTTTCGCAATAATCTGCGCTGTTGAACCGTGGCTTAGCATAATCTGCCGTAAGTTATTAATATCGTCTGCGCTCTGAATAAAACTGAGGGCTACAAAATCAATATCTTTATCGGCGCCAAACTCTACGTCAGCCAAATCTTTTGGCGTTAAAATATCGCCGCCAAAGTCGGTGTCTGGCAGATTCAAGCCTTTACGGCTCATCAAAAATCCATCGTTCAGAATACGAATCTTGATTGCTGTATCGCTAACCCGCTCAATCATCTCGCCGCGAATCTTGCCGTCGAACAAGTAAACTGGCTCGCCAACCCTAACTTTGTTAGCTAAATTGTATTGAATCGGCAAATTCGTACTGCCATCGTGTTCTTGAATTGCATGATCGAGAACGATCTCGTCGCCAGCTTTAACATCTAAATGGTTGTCCTTTAGAACGCCGAGACGAATTTTTGGTCCTTGTAAATCCTGCAAGATTGCTACCGTTCGACCAACTTCGGCGCTAGCATCACGAATCCACTTGATTTGATCAAGCCGTTCTTCGTACGATCCATGGCTAAAGTTCAAACGAAAGCCATTTGCGCCAGCTTCAATTAATTGTTTGATTTTCTCTGGTGAATTTGTGGCTGGCCCCAGAGTCGCCAGTATCTTAGTCCTTTTAAATGTATTACTCATAGATAGCTATTATACTCTAATATGTTCCACAAAAATAGTACGCCCAGACTAGGACGTACTTGACAAGTGCAAATTTATATTATATAGTTAATGTCGTTGAATCGAATTGGAACGATATCCTCATGGAGCTCAGGCGGTGATATCGCCTTATGGGGGTTTATCTCTGGCGTAACGTATTTGTTACAGTGATGGAACTAGTCAAGAGATTATCTACCGACAAGCATTGCTTGTGCTTTAAGTATACGATGTCAATTATAGAACCTTACAGAGATAAAACCAAATTTGGCCATCGCTTAGTACGCTACACCACCATGATGCGAACACGCGCCTCGACCCATAGATGAACTACATGAACCATCGTTGCATGTTGTAATCGGACAATATTCTGCATCGTATATGCCGCTCTTTGAAGAGTTAGAATCGTTTGAATACCGTTGATAGTTTGTCTCTGAGCGCTTATTACTTTTAACTTGACGTTGATGATTACTATATGTTGTCCATACGATCAATCCACCTATAATAACCACCCAAAATAGTATTTTGCCCCAATTGTTAAGAAATGAATCAAGTCGCTCTCTTCGTCTAACTTGTTTACCTAATTTTATATACTCAGGGATGTAATAGTACTCTATACTGACTGTATCATCCAACGGTTTTTTGTGTTTTTTCTTGTATCCATCGCTAATTAGTTTGCTAATCGGAGGGCTAAATCTTACTCGTATATTCATGACTATCTATGAATTCTGATAACTCGCACCTGATTTTCGTAGGTAACTTTTAGGTCTATATTTTCTTCGGACTTACGAATATCAGCAGAGATGCTGCCAGCGCGCTCCAATCCCTTATTGATGTCACCACCGAGACTACTTACAAAGTATGGCTTATATGGTATATACTCACGTTCGCTCGTATAAATTGGTCCGGGCACATCCAGTACCTTCTCAAGCTCTTTAGATTTGTATTGGGCACCTAACGGGAAAAACTGGTTACCCTTGAATGCACTTATCTGCTCGTCAAGTTTCCGTCCACTATCTAGCACTAGTTCAATCTTTAACTTAGTAGTGTCGATATTGTTAGTGGCGATAATCTTATAGTCTATATGAAGGCGATCATTATTCTTTAAATATTCGTTGATAGTATTTCGTGAAAGATTACGTCGATTGCATATATCATAATCAGAAGGTCCAAGTTGAACCCAGGGAGCGTCAGGGTCGTTATCCCAAGCTTTCCACCAAGTTCGCTCTCTCGACTGAGTAGTGCAATTTTCTTGTTTGTCGAGGCCACCATATTTTGTGATACTGTCTTTGTCAAGTGACAGGTCAACAGACTTAAACTCCGACTTTGTAATGTCTATCTTGAAGTTTGGCAAGCTAACAATATCATCTACAGAGTAAATCTTATCGGCTTGATAGTATTGATAATACTGAAAGCCAAAATACCCACCCGTTGCTAGTACTACTACTAGTATAGTACTTATAGCCACCCATTTTACTAACGAATGTCTACTATTATTTTTAAGCTTCACTTCTTTTCTCCTTAAATTAAAAATGACACCACGCTTGGTGTCTAACCAGTAAATAGAGTATTAAGCCCTAATTTACTTCGCATGGTGCCATTTTGAAGGCTTAATACCACGCAAAGAAATTGCGGTACTCTATAAAACTGGTTAGACTTTTTTATTATATCAAATATCGTCGTAAGAATATGTCCATGTTGTCAAAATCGCCAGAGTTGCAGAACGCTAACCTTGCGTTTTAATTGAACAGATGAGCTACATGGATACACCTGCCCGCATGCTGCAAAATGCTGACACGGAAAAAGTTATATTTCAAAAGATGGTTACCGAGAATAGCATTCTTTTAATCTTAAAAAGAAAAGTTTGGAACGGACGGTTTGAGTATGTTTTACAGATTGAAGGACAAACAAAAAAGACTCCAAAGAGCCTCTTGATTCCATAATGGTGACCTTACCGGGAATCGAACCCGGATTGCCAGGATGAAAACCTGGTGTCCTAACCGTTAGACGATAAGGCCGCACTTACAGATATCTTAACAGATTGGCCTTATTTGCGCAATAAACAACTGCTAATACCGCGGTGGCAGCTCGGTTGTGGTGTCGGTTGAAATAGAACTGTTTGCGTTAGCTTTATTATAGGCCCACAAGTACGTATCCATCCGCGCGTTGATAATCTCTGCTGGCGTAGTATAACCATTCTCATTGCCAGCCGAACCATCAGCCCCGTGAGTACGGCGCAGCTGCAAAACACGCGCCGACACTACTCCGTTAATCTGTAATGGCTTGTCACAAACCGTCGATTTCAATCCGCTAGTATAATCAGATCGGATCAATGCTGATCGAACACCACTCTCGTCAACTTCGCAGGTAGAAATTACACCGCCCACGCCGGCATTAGTACCCGAAGCAATTAGCCAAGCATCAATATTAGTCACGTTATCCTTAACAATGATATTACGCGCATAAATCACAACCTGCGGCAATTGACTAGCGCTAGAGAAATTACCAGTATCATAACGTATGTCGCCGTCTACGACCACCGTCTTGTCACCAGCATCAATGATAACCGACCTACCCATCCCAATAGTGCCGCCCGACAAATTCACGATTGCTCGCGACGATGATAATTTGTACGAGCCATCTAATCCGTTAAGCGAAATATTCTCGCCCGCCAACGGACGCTGAGTGCCAAAATAACTAGATTTGACAGTATTTTGCGCGCCAATAGTTCCCCATTGTCCATATCTAGCCTTATTATTGGCAAATGTTAGGCCATTTAACTCGCTATCTGCCGCTATACCCAACCGCGATGTCGTACCCATACCAGAAAGAGCACCTCCTGATGCCGACACAACATTTGACCGGCTATACGAGGAAATTTCTGGCGCAAACATACCATACTCACCCCAGCTGCCGATCGAATGAGTATTGCCACTCATAGTCAGCGTACGCGCACCGCCAGTATAGATACCCGACTTATACTGCTGGGTGATTAAAGCATTCGCGATATTGCTCGACCCGACACGCACATCGCCACCCCAGATTTGTACCATTGGCCTCTTGGAAATACGGTAGCAACGCGGATACGATACGCGGCGTTTTGAAGAATCTCCCGTTGTATCCCAGTTATACTTATTAACAGTAGCTACCCGGCAAATTACATCGCCAATCTTGTATCGCGCCGTATCAAGCGCCGATGTATCAATAACTTCAGTCCTGTCAAAAGCACTCTGCTTGTTATTTGTTGGCGTACAATCGCTAATTTTACCAGACAACTGGGGCTGAGAGTTGAGCCAAGAGCATGTGTTCACGCCTGCGCCATAGGTCGTATCGGCATAATGCCTGTCTCCGTCATTCTTATTGAATATGCCATTTAGTATACTGCCCAGTTGACCATCCGGCATTTCCGCAGCTGATCCAGTAAAGGCAAAAGTAAAGACATCGGCGTCACTACTGCCGCCAGCTTCGCGACGCCCACCTGTGTTATATATAGTACTGTCCAACGTTGTCGCATTGCCCTGTTCTAATACACCTATAGCTGTTGATCCGCCCGCCGAGCCGACTCCTGGCACCAGATTGAAGTCAGACGCCACCCTCGCGCAAGCAGGCTCACTCGAGTCCCATCCTCCATTTGCTACTGAATTAGGCGGCGACCACCATATCTGAGTACATATATAAGACCCCGCTCGTCCACCATCACTAGGTACGCGAATCTTCATGCAGTCGTTACCATCCCGACCACTCCACGTGCTCGTATTATTAGGGCTTTGCGCTAAATTACTAGGCGATGACTGACACTTATTTTTATAGATATTTCCAACAGCTCCTCGAGTAACAAGAGCTCTATGACCATTGTCACCGCCGCCACAATAACGCCAATCCTTGCCAGCACAGCTAGACACATCGCGTAGATTCTTAAAATACGCTGATTCGATAGTTACTTGCACATTAGAAGATATATGCTGGTAATTAGAGTACGGAGTATTTCGAAGAGTTGATACAAACTCAGCCTGCTTCCCAGGAAAAACATCAGGCTTACCATCTAGATGTCGCTCGGCATACGGACGAGAACTACCAAAAGCATTAGAATTATTATAATTTGCATACATCTTATTCTCAGAGCGGTTATAAACATAACTTTCGCCCTGAATCTTCCAGCCACTTGGTCTCGGCTTACGACGTACCCATAGCCTGATGTTATCAGTATTGCAATTTATACTAGAACCGCTGTAAGTATATACTTTATTACTTCTCATAACCGCCAAACAGCTCTTTGCTCCAAATGTAACTAACTCTGAAGGACCACCAGCCTTAACAACACCACCAACATCAGCACCCAAATTCAACTGATCCTTTTCACTCTCGCCATTTATCCACTGATATTCAGGACCTCCACCACCGTAATAACCTCTATTAAAAAAGTAATTTGTATTAGCATCCCTATGTCCCGCCGGGTTAGTTACCCAGACAGGCCTGCCTTTACCATTAAAAGTGAATAGGGAGTATATTCTAATCGGATTGCGATATCGTTGAGTATTCCACGAGCCTCGTATTGTGAAATATATTGCTGTTGCATTCCAGTCCATCTCAATTGGATTACTTGGTGTAGCCCCCACCACGCTGAAATAGCTAGTATTATGGTAAGACGCCCACCAAACAGCACACGGGTGATAAATGTAGTCACCACACGGATCACCATTCCAGGCCTGACGTTCTATATCATTACGGCCAGACCCCCAACCGTAGGCCGCATACGACGCGTCACTCCTTAATAGACAAAAAGCTCCTGCAAACACTAAAACAACAAAACAACCAAACCACCATTTAAAGCCATGTACCGGCCTCCCGCGCATTATTGCTTATTCTCCGGAACTGATTGCTTGCTACGCAGTAAATTCAACTGCTCGACATTAACAGGAACCTTCAATCTACCACTAGCATATACGCCTTTATCTGCTAAATTCTTTATTTTATTGTATAGTTCATCGGTCTTTTGACTATGACTACCACTCGCATCTGCGGTCGTATGATAAAAATACAAAGCAACAACACACGTAGCGTCATCAGCATAGTGATTCTTTTTTTCTATTTCGCCAGCAATCTTCTTCAGAT
>ERZ773077.316-NODE-316-length-36386-cov-4.636261_pt1 | contig 36386 bp, 38 predicted proteins | sample MGYA00580612_ERZ773077 | MGnify/ENA primary metagenome ERZ773077 (study PRJEB29015, sample SAMEA2737971) | human oral metagenome | biome: human oral; feature: human-associated habitat; material: dental | place: China | collected 2021 ...
GGGGTAAAATTTGATAAATTTGAAGGAGAGAAAGCCCCGCCATAAAATTCGGCGGGAAAGTTTTTATTCGTCGTATCTTAAGAAAATATCCTCGCCACCTTTTGCAAGGTTTAGGATACCTTCGCCGCGTTTAAACGTTATCTCTGTGCCGATATCGTCGTTCGCTAGTCTTACGCCGCTTGCTGTGACTGCGTTTTTAAGGTTGATTTTGTGACCTTTGCTGTCTTCTAGCACGGCTGTGTTAAATTTATCGGTAGAGCTTAGTCTAACGACGTATTTCGGGTCGTTTACGCCCGTAAATTTAATAACTTCAGCTTCTGATTTGGTGATTTGCGCTTTATTTGTGCTCTCGCTTTTGTGCGCGTGGCAACCGCTAAGCATAGCAACTGCAGCAAAAGCCGCCAAAGATGAAACTAAAAACTTCTTCATTTTCGTCCTTTTTTGTGAAATGAGACTCGAATATTACTTCAAAATAGTTTATATAAAGTAAACTTAGCCAAGAAGGAGTCGTTGCTCAAGGCTAAATTTACTCGCGGGCTTACGCTTATTTAAAAAATAAGCCGCCGCAAATTTATCGCCGCTCCTAAAAAGCTCGCAAAATCAGCGATTTCTCGGCATTAATGACAGCCACAACCGCAGCAAGATTTAGCGCCGCCGTGAAGCTCGGAAACGTAAAATTTAACCGAATTTAGCCCCTCTTTTAGCGCCCACTCGTAAGCGCTTGAGACGAAATGCCAGTTGATGTTTTCAAACAGCTTCTCCAAATACGCAGGGCGCGCGTTTCTGTGATCTACATAGTATGCGTGCTCCCAAACGTCCGCGACTAGAAGCGGTACGAGGCCGTCCGTTACCGGAGTTTGCGCGTTGCTAGTTTGTACGATTTGCAGCTTATCCTCTTTTGGATTGTAAACCAGCCACGCCCAGCCGGAGCCAAAAAGCGTAGTCGCAGCCTTTAAAAACTCCTCTTTAAAATTCGGTATATCTTTTTCTAGGCGCGATTTTAGCTCGTCGCTCATTTGGCTTTTTTTCGCGATGCAATCCCAGTAAAAGTCGTGGTTATAGACCTGAGCCGCGTTGTTAAACACGCCGCCGGAGCTTTTTACTAATATATCAAAGAGGCTAGCGCCCTCAAACTCGGTACCTTTTATCAAATTATTTAGGTTATTGATATAGGTTTGGTGGTGTTTGCCGTGGTGGTAACTACAGGTTTCCTCGCTGACGACGGCGTTTGCTTTCGGATCGAAAGGCAGTTTTCTAAGTTCAAACATAATTTTTCCTTTGTAATAAAATTTATCCGTATTATAGCAATAAAAAAGTAATTAATTTATTAACACGCAAACAAACGCGCCGATGCTTCCGTTTTATCAAATTTGACTCGTCTCGCCGCACGAAAAGGTCAAATTTAATAAAAATAATGTGTATTTTCGTAACATTTAGTCTTTTTAGCGTTATATTTTACTTTGGCTTGCTCTCAAATTTGACGGTAAAATTTGAGACATTGTTACTTATTTACACATAAATTTGAAATTTATTGCAAAAAGTCGAAACATTTTCACGCAGCCGCTTTTTTATGAATTATAATTGCACCTAGCTGAATTAGCTAATCTTTTAAAAAGGATCACAGATGAAAATTAAGTTACTTTCCGCACTGCTTCTTTCTTGCGCGCTTGCGGGCAGCGCGTTTGCCGCAGGCAAAACATACACGATCAAATTTGCCCACGTCGTTGCAGCTTCTACGCCAAAAGGCAAGGCTGCGGACTTTTTTGCTAAACGAGTCGGCGAGCTTAGCGGCGGAGCGATCAAAGTCGAGGTATATCCTGCCGCATCGCTGATGGACGATGATAGGGTTTTTGGAGCTCTAAAGCTGGGTAACGTACAGATGGCGGCGCCTAGTTTTTCTAAATTTACGCCGATAGTGCCGCAGTTTCAGCTTTTTGACCTGCCGTTTATCTTTAGAGACAACGCCCATCTTTACACTGTTCAAGACGGCGAAGTCGGACAAGCTCTAAAAGATATGATCGCTAAAAAAGGCTTCATCGCGCTTGATTTTTGGGACGCAGGATTTAAGCACTTTAGCTCGAGCAAAAAACCGATCGTAGAGCCTGCGGACGCTAAGGGACAAAAATTCCGCATCCAAAGCTCAAAAGTGCTTGAAGAGCAGATCAAAGTAGTCGGCGGCAACCCGCAAGTATTGCCTTTTTCAGAGGTTTATCCGGCCCTTCAACAAGGCGTAGTCGATGCGACCGAAAACCCGCTGTCAAACTTCTACAACTCCAAATTTTACGAGGCTCAAAGCTCTCTAACGCTCTCTAGCCACGGATATTTGGGATATTTAGTCGTTATGAGCGAGAAATTTTGGAAAGGTTTGCCTGATGATATGAAGGCTCACGTAACGCAAGCTCTAAAAGAAGCTACGGCATTTGAGCGCGAAGAGACGGCTAAAGAGGAAGAGCACATTTTAAGCGAGCTTAAAAAATACGCAAGCGAGAGCAAAAAGCTTGAGATCATCGAGCTAAACGCCGATCAAAAGGGCAAATGGGCGGAAGCGATGAAGCCGATTTATCCAAATTTCTACAACGCGATCGGTCAAGATTTGATAGAAAAAACGATAAATACGAAGTAGGCTTTTATGGGTAAATTTTTTGAGATTTTAGATGTCGGCATCGCCTCGGTAAACAAAACCGTAGCGGTGCTAGGCATCGCCGCAGGCACGCTGCTAGCCTTCATTAACGTCGTTATGCGCTACTGCTTTAACACGGGCTGGTCGTGGGCGGGCGAGCTAACGAACTACCTTTTTATCTGGTCGGCGTTTTTTGCCGCAGCATACGGCTTTAGAAAGGGCATTCATATCTCGGTTACGATTTTGATCGAGAGATTTCCCTCTCCTATCGCCAAGGCCTACCTCATCTTCGCAAACATCCTAACAACGGTATTTTTGATGTTCGTCGTGGTTTATAGCGTGCAGTATCTGCAGGTGATGTACGAGCTTGATTTTATGAGCGTAGATCTAGGCGTACCGCAGTGGGTGCCGATGCTAGTGCTTCCGATAGCGTTTCTGGGCGCTAGCTACCGCGCCGGAGAGAAAATTTATCAGATAGCTATGACGCCTTCAGATAAAGTCATCATAAACAACGAAGCCGAGATGATACGCGACTCGGTCAAGAAAAGCTAAGGAGAGCCTATGACCATCGCATTTTTATTTATTTCGCTGTTTGGCCTCATGCTTATAGGCGTTCCCGTCGCCGTTTCACTTGGAGCTAGTACGGTTATCACGATGCTTTTTTTCACGGATCTTGACGTCGCGACGATACCTCAGCTCATCTTTGACGGTATCAATAAATTTGCCCTCATGGCGATCCCGATGTTTATCCTAGCCGGAAATTTACTGAGCAAGGGCGGTTCTGCTAGACGTATTATAGATTTTGCTAAATCCATGGTCGGACATCTACCGGGTGGTTTGCCGATGAGCGCGATATTTGCGTGCGTTATATTTGCCGCGGTTTCCGGCAGTTCGCCTGCTACGGTCGTAGCGATAGGCTCCATCATGTTTGTCGCTATCAAAGAAGCAGGCTATCCAAAAGAATACGCCGTGGGCGGCATCACAACCGCGGGCTCTCTAGGCATCCTCATCCCGCCTTCGGTCGTTATGATCGTTTACGGCGTGACGGCCGAGGTCAGTATCGCGCAGCTATTTATGGCGGGCGTGGTGCCGGGGCTGATGCTAGGCGGTATGATGATAGCGCAGACTTATATCGGAGCAAAGAGGCTTGGATTTAAAGCTACTACGCCAGAGCCTTGGAGCGAGCGGATAAAAAAATTCTTTAGAGCATTTTGGGCATTGCTAATCGTAGTAGTCGTTATCGGCGGTATCTACGGCGGTATCTTCACACCAACAGAGGCTGCCGCGGCGAGCGCCATATATGCGCTGATTATTTCGCTGTTTGTCTATAAAGATATCAAATTTAAAGACCTGTGGGACATCTGCCTAGAGTCTGCCATCACGACGGCGATGATATTTTTCATCATCGCAAACGCGGTCGTATTTGCATACCTGCTAACTAGCGAAAACATCCCGCAAACGATAGCAGATAGCATCCTAGCCGCAAATATCGGCAAGATAGGCTTTTTAATCATCGTAAACATCCTGCTTTTCATCATGGGACAGTTTATGGAGCCATCATCGGTCGTTATGATCATGGTGCCGCTGCTACTACCGATCGCCACTGCGCTAGGCGTGGATCCAGTGCACTTTGGTATCCTGTTAATCGTAAATATGGAAATCGGCATGATCACGCCGCCGGTCGGACTAAATTTATTCGTCGCCAGCGGCCTAACGGGTATGAATCTAAAAGACGTCATCGTCTCATGCTTGCCGTGGACTTTGACGCTATTTGTCGGTCTCGTCCTGGTGACATACATCCCGGAAATCTCGCTTTGGCTACCGAGGCTGATGTACGGAGGCTGATTTAAATTTGCAAATTTACGGCGCCGCACGGGCCTATACGGCTCGGCGGTCGGTCCGTAAATTATACGCTCCTTTAGTTGCCCAGATTCATTCGGGCTTAATTTTTTGATGTTTTTATGGTTACGGCTGGCTTTATCAAATTTTGTAAATTTAGCAAAGCCTGCCACTTTCTTTTCATAAAATTTGCCCCCAAATTTAACCGTCGATATTTTTGATTCCATACCTTAAATCCACCCGAAAGCCTCGTTAAAGCTATCCTGCTGTACCATAACTAAAAAATAAAGGGGAATTCATGTACCGCGTCAAACTACATATTTGTTTAACTCAGGATATAAAAAATAAGCTTGAGCAGTACGGCAAGATCCCGCCCAGACCGTGCTTTGAACATAAATTTGAGATACTAAAAAGCGCCTGCGACATCCCTGTGCCCATCCCCGACGAGCACCAATACCTAATCATCGCAAGCGAAGATTGCGGGTTAAATTTAACCGAGCTAAAAAAACGTATCGGCGAAAACGGCTTTTTGGCGATTTACGCAAAGGATACCGCAAAGATAACGAGCGAGCAAAAAGAGGCCGCAGATGAAATTTGGCCGCAAGCTGCAAATTTAGACGACTTCTACTTTGAAAAAGCGCTAAATTTGATCGCCGAGCGAAAAGAAGCATGGCTACAAAAAACTTGGCTACAAACGCTGATAAACTCGTCTCCCGATATGATATGGTTTAAGGATATGGGCGGACTACATCTAGAGGTAAACGACGAGTTTTGCGAGGTCGTAAACAAGCCAAAAGAGCTCGTGCGGGGCAAGGATCACTACTACATCTGGGATATCCCAAAAGAAGTCTACGAGCAAACGGACTACGTCTGCGTCCAGACCGAGGACGACGTCGTAGCTGCGCGTAAGACCTGCCTTTTTGACGAGGAGGTTATGCGCGCGGACGGCAAACTAAGCAAGCTAAAAACGTATAAAACGCCGATATTTGACGGCGAGACGATCATCGGTACCGTCGGCATCGCCCGCGACGTGACGAAAGAGTACGAATATCTGCAAAACATCGAGCATCTAGCTCACTACGACCAGCTCACCGGATTAGCAAATCGCAACCAGCTGGACGCATTTTTAGACAAGCTAAAAACCACGCATATGAGCATACTTTATATGGATTTAGATCGCTTTAAGCAGGTAAACGACGAGCACGGACATCAGGCGGGCGACAAGGCTCTAGTTGCAATTGCGGAGTTGATAAAGGAGATTTTTAACGACGCGATGAACGTACGCATCGGCGGAGACGAGTTTATATCGATATTTACCGACGGCGCGAACATGCAAAGCATAGCGCCTCGCGTGCAAATTTTGATTGACCGATTTTTTAAAATTTGTCAAGAAAATCCGCTATTTAACGGACTATCCATAAGCGCAGGCATAGCAGAGGGCCAGATCGGACACGGCTCGTTTGATCTGCTACTTCAGCGCGCCGACGATGCTCTTTATAGGGCTAAACACGCGGGCCGCGGCACCTACTGCGTAAATCCCTGGGAGGACTTTGAGCAAAAATAAATTTACGCTAGCGTTTGCCGGTCGGTAGCTATGCGGCACGAATTTACGGCGGCTCGTTAGCGTTCATGCGGTTTGGCGGCTGACCGTAAATTTGATATCGCTTCTTATCTTTTACTCTAAATTTTATTCAAATTTTGCCGATATCGTTAGAAAGCCAAATTTTAAAAGGATTTTAAATGATAGGCGGCGTAAACGGATTTAACGCAAATGCAAATTTTGATTTTAACGGCGCTCGCGGGCAAAATTTAAAAACGCGCAAGGAAAAAGAATCTGCCGATTCGGCCTCAAATTTAAGCTTGGCACAGCCAAATTTAACGGCACTGATTGATTATGACGCTCTTGATCCGGATAAACTAGACCGAGATCAGCTCAAAATTTGGGCGGATAGGGTTGATCCGAAAAAGCTAGCCGGTAAGGATTTAAGCATGTGGCTGGGCGTAAAAATGGGATTTGAAAAGGTAGTGGATGATTGGCGCAAGGAGCTCGGACTAAAACCGGACGAGCCCATATTTACTAGGAGGATATTTTCTCTAAGCGGCTACACGAGAGACGATAAAATCAGCATTTGGGGCAAGATGAACGGGCTTGATCCGAGTACCGACAAAGAAAAAGCCGCCGAGCTAAAAAGCTTCGTAGATAGCACGCGAGCTCTGATCGCGCACGCGGGCGATCAGTCCGATATATTTAGACAAGACGCCTTTAGCGTGGATAAGTTTTTGAGTAAATTTAACGTCGATCTGGGCGGGTTTGGCACAGGGCTTGGCATGCGTAGCGGCAGCGGCCTGATAATGGACGCCAAGGCCTCGAAGCTACTGGATTCTGATATGAGCGAGGAGGAGTTTAAAGATAAATGGCTCGAGTACGCGGCAAATAAAATCCTAGGCGAATACGCAAACGTCAAAATTTCGCTCAAGGACGGCGCGCTAAATTTCGACCAAACGCCCGCAAAAGAGCGCATTACTCTTCTGGGGCAAGATATAGAAGATCGCGTGCGCTACGCGGACGAAGCGAGCAAAAAAGAGTTTTTTAAATTTCTAAAAGACGTATTTAAAAACGGCGAGAGTATCGGAGGCGTGCTGCAAAAAATCGCACTAAAAAAAGGCGATTTTGACGAAACGGTCAAAGAAGAAGCGCACGCATACGCCGCAAAAGAAAAGAAATTTAAACCTATCCACGCTACTAGTAAAAGCCAAACCTACGTTTACAAGGATATAAAGCGCGAATTTTTCGAGAAATTTATCAAAGCCGAACAAGAAAAAGGAACGGACGTAACCAAGCTTTTAGAAGTTCTAAATAAAATCCGAAAGCTAGATATCAATGCGTAAAATTTAGTAAAAGCAAAAGCGTAGGGCTAAATTTAAAGCCTAAATTTACCCTGAACTAAAAATAAAGCAAACCGCCAAGGCTCGCCGACGTTAAATTTTGACAAAAATTATCCGCAAAAGCTAAATTAAACGCTCCAAATTCTGGCGGGTAAATTTAACCCGCCAAGCTAAAATTTAACGCACCGAATTTACATCTCGTAGCTATCCTCTTCGTCTTCGTCGCCGTATTCGTAGTCGTTCTCATCGTAGTTGTAGCTATATCGCTCGGATCTCTCGTCGTCAAATTCGGAGTATTCTTCATCCAAATCTTCCTCTTCGTAGTCAAATTCTTCACTCATTTTCTCTCCTTTAAAATTATTTTTTCACTTCTTCGACGTATAGGCTCTGGCTAGGGAAGGCAAATCCAAGCCCGTTGGCCTCTACGATATTCATTATTTTTAGCATCACGTCCTCTTTGACTGCCAAAAACTCGCCCCAAACTATCGTCTTTGAAAAGCAGTACACGAGGATATTTATCGAACTATCGGCAAACTCGTCCACGACGACAAATAAATTTGACTTATAGCCCGCTAGATCGTCGATCGAGACGATACCGCGGTCGTATCGGCTAGCCTTTTTTGAGCCCATATCGTCGCCCTTTGCGATATCTGGGTGGTCGATTAGCATCTGTTTGATTTCCTCGACGCACTTTTTGATCTGCTCGGTCGTGGCGCTGTATTCTAATCCGATTAGCATCCTGATGCGTCGTCCCATCTTTCGCCTGCTCCAGTTTCGGATCGGATCGCTAGCTAGCTTGGAGTTTGGCACGAAGATAAGGGCGTTGTCAAAGGTTCGCACGGTCGTTTTCCTAAGTCCGATCTCCACGACCGTTCCCTCGATGTCGCCGCACACGATCCAGTCGCCTTGCGAAAACGAGTTGTCAAAGAGTAGCATGACGGAAGCAAAGAAATTCGCCAAAATATCCTTAGTCGCAAGAGCCACCGCAAGGCCGCCGATACCAAGAGAGGCGATGATGGCGCTAACATTAAATCCGAGCTTGCTAAGCACGATAAGCAGCGCGATAACGAAGATGATGAAATAGATGATCTTTAGGATCAAATTTATCACCTCTTTACGCCCGCTTTTTTTGGTGAGTTCGTTGATGAGTACCATGCCGTAGCCGTTTAGTACGCTAAGTATGAGCCAGGTAACGGCGATAACGAAAGTGATCGCTAGGAAATTTGCAAATTTTATCGGCATAGGAGCCGGATAGTACGCGATCGAGACGCAGATATCTATCGCGTAGGCTATGAGAGTGAGTAGCATCGGACGCTTGATTATCTCGACGATACGCCCTTTCGTATATCTATCCGAATCGTGCTTGACGAAAAATTTCATCAGCACCCACAACGTGAGCTTACTAAGTAGCGTCGTAAACGAGACGAAGAACAAAAATACGACGAATATGATCGCAGCCTTGCCAACGTTAAATTTGCTCGTAAATGAGGCCTTTTCGTTGATAAAATCTATCGCGGTTTTTAAATTTAGCTCGGAGATGATGTAGTTTGACGTGAGCAGCTCGGCGTTATCGCGCAGATAGTAGAGTATCTCTTCCAGCGTCTTTTTGTGTGCTTCTAGCGCGTCTAATTCGCCTTTATGTGCCAAGGCTACTTCTTCGCTTAGCGAGTCTTTAAAAGCCTTAAACTGTGCGTAAAACTCCGTCTGAAAGCTAAGCAGCGTCTTCTCGACGGCAAGTTTGACGTTTACGGCTTTGCCGCCCTCTTTAAAGATATTTTCCAAATTTAAAAGCGAGGAGTAAAATAGCTCATCAAGCCGCATACGCTCGAGCTCGAGCATATTTTTGACGTATAAATTTTGATTGCTAGAGTTTTTTAGCTTTTTGGTTTTCGTCTCTAACTCTTGCATCTCTTGTTTGAAATTTTGTACCTGCTCCTCGTCGATTTCGATTTGCATGACGAGATAGGGGATCTGCTCGATCAGTTTTTCTTTTTTCTCTAAGACCGTTCTAAAAAGCACGTTTTTGTCGGCGGTTTCGTTATTTTCGGCAGACTGCGCCTTGATAGCGGCGATTTGAGCATTTGCTTCGTTGATCTGGTTTACGACGTTTAGGATGCCTGTCGCGTTTAGATCGTCGCTTGAAGTATCTGCGAGCAAATTTAAGCTAAAGCACAGCGCAAAAACGGTGGCTAAAATTTTTCTCATTTCTCGACTCCTAGCAGCTTAAAGCTCTTTGTTACGAAGTTATAGTTGTAGATTTCGCCCGTTTCTATTATGTAGTGCCAGGCATAAATTTTTAGCTCCTCGTCTTTAAATTTAGCCTTGACGTCTGGATAGCTCAGTAAATTTTCAAACGAATTTACGAGGCTTAAGCGCTCGGTTAGCCACTCTCTTTTTGCGATATTGTCGCCGAAAAGCTTTTGCACGCGCTTTTTTACTGGCTCAAGTAGATCAAGCCAGCGCTTTACGTTTGGCGTTTTGCTAAATTTAGCCTCATCCATCCATAAAGCCGCGCAGCCGCCGCAGTTGCTGTGCCCGCAGATGATGACGTTTTGCACGTTTAGCGTTTGCAAGGCGTACTCGATCGCCGACGTCGTAGCCAAAAACTCCTCGCTTTTGCGGTACGGAGGCACGATATTTGCGATATTTCGCACGACGACGAGGTCGCCCGGAACCGTGTTTGTTATGAGGCTAGGCACGACGCGCGAGTCGATACAGCCGACAAAAAGAGTATGCGGCGTCTGTTTCTCGCCTAGGCTTTCAAAAAGCTCCTTGTGCTCTAAAAAATCTTCTTCCATAAATTTGACGGCGCCGTCTAAAATTTCTTGCATTATATTTTCCCGATAATTTTTTAAAATATTATATCAAAAACGTTTCAAACTTCGTCAAAAAATTTTAAATTGCTTTTCGCGCGTCAAATTCAGCGATTTTTTATATTTTATTTACCTATTTTTGGCTAAATTTGCGTCAAAATTTAAAAAAGGAGAAAAAATGAGTTTATATGACAGAAACTATGCAAACTCAAGAGAGCACGAGGTTGCGAGCGAATATTCGCAAAGCGCGCTTAGCACGTTTATCAAGCAAACCTATCAGCTTTTCGCGGCTTCGCTTTTAGCCGCCAGCGTCGGAGCTTACGTCGGGCTTTATAGCTCGCTAGGAGCTACGGTAGCGGGCAACTACTGGCTATTTGTGATACTTGAGCTAGGACTTTTGGTCGGTTTAATGTTTGCCAAACGCAAGGCGGGCTTAAATTTGATTCTGCTTTTTGCCTTTACTTTCGTTAGCGGACTTACGCTTACGCCTATTTTGGGGCGCACTTTTGCGATGCCCGGAGGCGCAGCGATAGTAGCTCAGGCCTTTACGCTTACGACGGTAGCATTTGGCGGACTTAGCGTATTTGCGATGAACACCAAACGCGACTTTACGACGTGGGGCAAGATGCTTTTCATCACGCTTATCGTTTTGCTCGTGGCTGCGATTATAAATATATTTTTCCACAGCCCGGTTTTACAGCTTGCGATCGCTAGCGTGGGCGCGGTTTTATTTAGCGCATATATCCTTTATGATACGCAAAATATCATCCGCGGCAACTACGAAACTCCAATCGAGGGTGCAGTCGCTCTTTATCTTGATTTTGTGAATTTGTTCGTTTCTTTACTTCAAATTTTAGGCATTTTTAGTAGAGATGACTAACGAGGAGCGGCTCTACCGCGTAATAGACGCAAATTTAAACCGCTTAAAAGAAGGGCTTAGAGTCGTCGAGGACATCAGACGTTACGGCTTTGACGACCTAGCCCTCGCTAAAAAAATAAAAACTCTCCGCCACAAAGCAAAAATCCCGCAAAAGGAATTTATAAAATTTCGCGACGCCGCAAACGACGTGCTAAAACCAAGCCTAAAAGAGGAGCAAATTCGCCTAAATTTGGACGATTTGCAAACTGCCAACATCAAACGAGCGCAGGAAAGTGCAAGGGTTTTAGAGGAGTGTTTTAAACTCGTCGACGTTAAAATTTCCGAGATTTTTAAAACCATACGCTACGAACTTTATGAGATAGAAAAAGAAATTTAACCCAAATTCAAAACTTTTTTAGTATAATCGCGACTAATTTTGAAAATTTAAAAGGATTTTTATGGATTCGCTTTTTTTATTATTGCAGTTTATTTTCGCGGTAGTTTTGACGATCGCCGTTTTGCTTCAGAAGAGTTCCTCTATCGGCCTAGGTGCGTATAGCGGTAGCAACGAAAGCCTGTTTGGCGCAAAAGGACCGGCTGGCTTTTTGGCTAAATTTACTTTCGTTGTGGGCGTTTTATTTATCCTAAACACTCTAGCGTTAAGCTACGTTTACAACACGCAAAGCAGTAAATCTCTCATAGATAGCGTCGATACTTCGTCGCTACCTGCAGCTCCTGAGGCAATCGTTCCGCAAGCTCCTAATGCTCCTGCGACTCCAGAAGCTCCGGCAAGCGAGCAAAAATAAGGAGCGTCAATGAAAAAATTAGTTTCCGCGCTTGCATTGTTTGCGGCGGCGCAGTTTGCACTCGCAGACGCGCATATCTTTAACTATCACAGATTTGACGACGACAGACACCCGAGCACTAACGTCTCTATTAAAAATTTACGCGAGCAGTTTGATTATTTTAAAGAAAAAGGCTATGAGATCATCCCTCTTTCAAAGCTCGTTGACGCTATCAAAAACGGCGAGCCAGTATCTGATAATTGGGTCGTTTTAACGGTAGACGACGGCTACAAAAGCTTTTACGAAAAGGGCTTGCCGGTATTTTTAGAGTACGGATATCCGTTTGCGCTGATGATCTACGTCGAGGCCACCGCGCGAAAATACGGCGACTTTATGACCTTTGAGCAGATCAAAGAGATGGAAAAATACGGCGAAGTCGGCTATCACTCCTACGGTCACCTACATATGGTCGGGCTTAACGAAGAGAAACTAAAAAACGACTTTGAGGACGGCATAAGCAAATTTGAAAAAAATATGGGCTACAAGCCGCGCTATTTTGCTTATCCTTTCGGCGAATATAACGACAGGGTACGCGATGTCGCGATAGAGCACGGCATCGAGGTGATACTAAGCCAAAACTCCGGCGCAGTCGCGGCAAACAGCGATCTGCACGAACTAGACAGAATCCCTGCGATGAACGGCACTCACCTACCGTCTGCACTTGCGAGTAAATTTTTAAAAGCCGAATGGATACTGCCGCAAGACTACCCGAAAGACAATAAAATCAGCGAGATAATCATCAAAACCGAAGAGAACGCAACTCACGGCTACTTTTCGATGACGGGACAAAAAACGAAAAAAGTCAAGCTTGAAAACGGACAGATGACGCTTAAATTTAACAAGCCGATCGACCGCTATAAAGTGAGAATGAGCCTCAAGGTAAACGGCAAAACGACGACAAAAATTTTAGTAAAGGATATAAATGCTGAATGAAATTTACAAAAAACAAAAAGAGCATAGCGATAAGTGCATCGAGGGTCTAAAACGCGACTTTAGCACGCTTCGCACGGGCAAGGTAAATATAAGCATAGTCGATAATATTTACGTGGATTATTACGGTAGCCAAACTCCGCTAAATCAAGTCGCCACCGTGCTAGCTAGCGATGCTAGCACCATAAGCATCACGCCGTGGGAAAAACCAATGCTAAAAACCATCACCGCAGCGATCTCTGCGGCAAATATCGGCGTAAATCCGAACAACGACGGCGAGAGCGTGAAGCTATTTTTCCCTCCGATGACGGTCGAGCAACGCCAAGAAAACGCAAAGCACGCTAAGGCATTTGGCGAAAAGGCGAAAGTCAGCATCAGAAACATCAGAAAAGACGCTAACGACGAGGTTAAAAAGCTAGAAAAAGATAAAACAATCACCGAAGACGAGAGCAAAAAAGGGCAAGACGAAGTCCAAAAGATCACCGACAGCTACACGTCAAAGATCGACTCGCTCGTAAAAGAAAAAGAGAGCGAACTTTTAAAAGTTTAAAATACGTACGGCTCGTTAAATTTGACGAGCCATTTCTTTTATAAAAACCTTCCGCTATTTCGCATTTAGCATAAATTTTAGTCCGCTTTTGCTACACCCTAAAGCGCGTTTATCTATTTCGCCCAAATTTTAAATTTATCACGCCATACTCGCTTTTACCAAAATTTATATCCAAATTTAAAATTGCTAGCCGTTTTTGCTCGGTAGAGGCTTATAATAACGCAAAATCGCAACCCGTCAAAAGCTCAAAAAATAGTAGCTTAAGCGCGCTTAGGGTAAAATTCGCTCAAATTTTACAAAGGAAAAACGATGAATTTAGAGAAAATTTACAAGGACGCGGGTGCGTATTTGCAGGGCCATTTTTTACTTAGTAGCGGCAACCACTCGCAGTTTTATCTGCAAAGTGCCAAAGTACTCGAGGATCCTCAGTTAGCAGGCGCTCTAGCAGACGAGCTGGCCGCCGTCATCGAAAAATCGGGCGTAGAGTTTGACAGCGTCTGTTCGCCCGCTCTAGGCGGTATTTTGGCGGGCTACGAGCTAGCTCGCGCAGCAAAAAAGCGCTTCATCTTTACCGAGCGAGTAGAGCGAGTGATGAGCCTAAGGCGCGGCTTTGAGGTAAGGGAAGGCGAGCGATTCGTCGTTTGCGAGGACATCATAACCACGGGCGGCTCGGCGCTAGAGGCAGCACGCGTGATCGAGAACCTAGGCGGCAAGGTCGTGGCATTTGCCGCACTTGCTAATCGCGGCTTTTGTAAGGTCGCAAATTTAGCGGGCAGCGTCGCTAAAGCTAGCGCCAAACTGCCTGCCGACAAGCTGTTTTTCGCGCTTGGAAACTTTGAGTTTGAGATTTATGAGCCCGCAAACTGTCCACTCTGCGCCGATGGAAGCAAGGCGATAAAGCCCGGCAGCAGAGGTAACTAAATTTGCTAAATTTCGCGGCTTGGCTTGATATAGCCGTGGAAATTTGGATGGATTTTGCAGGTGCCAACCAAAGCAAACCAAGCATGGATCAAATTTGACTAGGTTGTGCAGTATTTTAGGCGACAAATTTGACGATAAAGTAAAATCGGCCGTTGCGTTTTATAAGTCGCGATCGGAGCTGGATTAAATTTACGTTGCCGTTTTTGTGCAATTGACGGCAACCGTCAAATTTAGGCAAATTTACGCCCGCAAAAGAGTGTCCTGAAATTTATGAATTTAAAATTTGGTGCGAGATGAACGCCGTAAATTTGAAACCAGCACTTGATAAATTTTATGGAGCTGATAATAAATCAAGCGTAAGCAGGCTTGATGAAAAAATGCGCGGGACGAAAATTATTAATCGCCGTAAACGGGCGTTCAGATAAAGACAAACAAAGACGGCAGATATCGTAAAGATTACGCCAGGCAAAACGCATAATCGGGCGGCAAACAAAGCGCCGTTTATGAGCGGAGCAAGATCGGCTGGATAAAACGGCACCAAGCGGCGCTCACGCGGAAACGAGCCGTAAAATTTACCGCACCAAAGCGGCGACGCATAAAAGCAGAGCGTAAATTTGCTGCAACAAAAGTAAAAGAGCATAAATTTAGGCGGTAGCGATCAAATTGACGCTCAAATCCAAAACGCGCGCCCGAAAATAAAAACAAAAGGAGTAAATTTGGCGAAACAAAAAGCGCGGCTAGCCGGTATCGGCGCGCGAGTAAAGGCCTTTATCACCGATCTTTTTTTGATCGGCATGCCGATATATTACCTCACGACTTATGTTTTCTTAGGTGGTAAGGACGAATTTTTGCGCAACCAAACTGCGATATTTGCGGCAAATCTCGCAGTCGGTCTTATCTGCTGCGCCTTTTTTGCGATCAAAGCCCAGACGCCCGGCTACCGCTCGCAAAACATCTACCTCATCGACCTACGCAGCGGCCGCAAGCTGGGCTTTGCACGCGTTTTGCTACGCTACATCTGCTTCTTGCTCGCAGGCGTTAGCGTGGTCGGACTTTGCCTCTGCTTTTTTCGCAAGGACGCGCTAAATTTGCACGATCTGCTCACGCACTCGGCCGCCGTCTGCAAAAAAGCCGAGTAAATTTAACTCGCTCTTGGCAAATTTGAGCCAAATTTACCGCAATTATTTTAGCAAATCCGCGCTCGTTTTTATTAACTCAAATTTGACGCCTCCGCCGCCTCGTCAAATTTAAATCTTTAAACCAAATTTCGTTACAATCGCCCCGACAAGGAAAAATATGCAAAAAATAATGGGATTTACGAGAACGCGGGAGAACGCGGAGAAAAAAGGCGTGCTGATACCTAGCGACTTCACGCACGCGGCCATCATCGGAGAGACCGGCAGCGGCAAGACGACGGCGATGATATATCCAAATTTGCTTGACCGCATGCAAAACGGCTACGCGGTGTTTGCCGTGGATTATAAGGGCGGCGAGAGCGCCAAGATCAAGGCTCTAGCGCGCAGAGCCGGCCGCCTAAAAGACGTCGTGAGCGTGGGCGCCAGGCTAGACGCGCCGATAAACCTCATCGCCTCGATGAAGCCGCGGGACTTTAAAAACTGCGTGAAAAAGCCGATGGAATCAAGAGAGAAGTTTTGGGAAGAGTTTGGCTCGAGCATCGCGACGGAGTTTTTTAAGGTTTTAAAAGCGCTTAAAATTTTCGCTAAAAAAATCACGCCGCTAAACGACTGCTACGGCGACGCGTTTTACGCCGATGTGCGCACGCTCGCGCGGGACTTTACCTTTGACGTGGCGACGATACTGCGCCTATCGCAAGACCTGGAAAAGATGCTCGAGTTTAAAGACGCGCTGAGCCTAATCTGCGACAATCTCGACTCCTCGACGCTAAATTTCACCCGCGAGACGATAATGATAAACCGAGCGTTTTTGGCCACTGCGGACGAGTTTTTGGACGCGACGAGCCGCTACAAGGACATCGGCGATGAGCGCACGAGAGACGATTTTCGCAACTACTCGATGATGATGTCACCGTTTCTTGGCCTCATGAACGACGACTCGCTAAACGGCGACGGAGACGGCACGCGCGATGACGCGAGTATCGCAGGACTGCTAAATAGTGGCAAGATCGTGATATTTAACGCCGCAAGCTGCGACAAAAGCGCGCTGAGCTTCCTGCTAAACAGCTTTCTGCCCGAGCTTTTAAAGCGCGTAACGATGAAGCAAAAAAGGCCCATTAGCCTATTTCTCGACGAGTCGGCGAAGCTGCTGAGCGAAAACACCGAGCTAAACGAAGAGATCCTGCGCGAGTGCGAGGTGGAGCTGGTGCTGGCGTTTCAAAACGAGTTTTTGCTTAAGCGCGCGATCGGTGGCACGGCGTACGAGGCGCTGATGGGCAACCTCACTAACCGTTACTTAATGCGCAACAAGGACGTTGTGAGGCTGGGCGGCAGCGAGGTCGACTGCTCTACGCTGGAGAAATTCGAGTGCGTGCTAGACGGCGACAAGATCGCACTGGAGCCTATTTTCATCGACGAGGCGGAGTGCTTGCAAGCGCAACTGGAGTTTGAGCGCGAGAACCGCCTGCACGAGCGGCTGCTGGGCAAAATTTACGAAAACCGCGTGATAGAGTTTGACGAGGAGATCGTAGACGACGGCAAAATCTGGGTGCGCGACGTGGATACGGGCGAGCGCGAATGCGTATTTTTCAGCGACGAGGTGCTGGATATCCGCCCGCAAGATATCTATAAACGCCCGCCAAATACCGGCGGCTACAACATCTCGCTCGAAGACGGCACGGACGACGCGCAGATAAGCTTTAGGTAAATTTGACGGCGACCAAGCGGGAGTGCAGGTTAAATTTGACCGCAAATTTGGGTCAAATTTGAAGGTCGGCGTAAATTTAAACGGCAGCGCAACTTGACGATTTTAACCGCTCGCCGTTTGCATAAAACTAGGCTGGATAAATTTAAAATTTGGCTTTAGGCGGAGGATATGAGCGAAACTCTCGGCAAAGAAAATAAAGAGCCGGAGCTACTTTACAGACTAGACAAACGAAATCCGCTCATGGTAATGATCGACTTTATCTCGTACAGCTTTTTCCTACTCGTGCCCGCCTTGCCTACTGTGATATATTACGACGGCTGGATGCGCATACTTGGGATTTTGGGCTCCACACTTTTGATCTGGCTGCTATACTCGGTGATATTTTTTAACTACGTTGAAATTTATAGAGACAAGATTGTTATAGATAGATTTATATTTGGAAATCAGATTATAAAACCAGAAAATATAATACACTGTCGTATCTTTGAACGCGCTTTTTTACCGGCGCACGTAGAAATAGCGCAAAGGACGCAACATCGTATAGTCAAGATGACCATAATATCAGGCCTCACGCACAAACAAGCAGACGAGATAGAAAGGCAAATAAATCTTATAATACCTTTGGAAAAAACCGATAAATAATAAGAAGCATAAAGGTTAAATTTGCCGCCGTTATCCGTATCCAAATTTAACGAGTAGGCCGAGAAATCAGCTCATCGGTAGTCAAATTTAACAAAACCCCCGTAAATTTATCTCTCCTCGCTTCGGGTCAAATTTAGCCGCCAAACCAAACCCCAAATTTAAAGCGTAAATCTTAAAATTTAGGTTTTTATCTACGTTTTATATTTTTGCCGTCTTTATTTACGCACATAAAATCCACGGTAGCCCCGCCGTCATAAATCAAAGCTACGCCGTCTAAATGAAATCTATCGTCGCAACCCACCTCTTTGTCGCCTCGCAGTATCTCGTCCGAAAGGTCGGCAAAAATCTCGTAATACGCGCCTCCAAAGCCCTCATTGCGATAATAAATCGTCGTCTTGCGCTCGCCTCCAAACGCCTCGTTGCCCCAAATTCTTATGCCTATGACGTTTGCGCTTTTTAGTTTGGCTTTTAGTTCGCCAAAAGTCTGTTCGTCCCAGCCCAGTATCCGCAGCGGTTCCTGCACGCTCGTTCGCTTATCTACGCGGATGAAGCTCGCGGTTTTGTTTTTATCGGCACTCACGGCGCTAAACGTCTCAACCTGGGCTCCGTTCAAGCGCAGGTCAAACCAAACTCCGCGAGGCCTAATCTCGCGCGCAAAATCGCGCAATGCTAAAATCTCGATACGATTTTTTTCGTAGTTTCGCGCTAACTCTCGTCCGTCATATAAATTTAAGTAGACGGCCGTCGCCGCGATTAGAAAAATAATAATAAAAGACGCTTTGTAGCTTATACTCATAAATCCTCGCAAATTCTTTTATTCTTAGTCTAATTTACGGCGTCAAGCACGCTAAATTTAAAATTTAACCCCGTGATTTAGCAGTTTTCTCACGCCTAGATTCGTGTCGATGCCGGCGATTATGGCGTTATAAATATATTCTTTGGCTTGTTGGATGGCGCTTTCTAGGCTTTCGCCTCTTGCGAGCAGGCAGGCTAGCGAGCTAGAAAACGTGCAGCCCGCGCCGATGATAACCAGCGGGTCGGCTAACGGCGTCTCAAAGTTTTGCACGCTACCGTCCTTGCGGTAGAGCGTGTCGATGCTTTTGCCAGCGACGATATGCTTTTTCACGATCACGTCGCACGGTAGATTCGTAAAATCATCGCCGAAAAGCACGTCGGCTTCGCGCAGATTCGGCGTCGTGACGGCGGCAAATTTCATTAGTTCTTTTAGCCGCTCGATGGCGCTATCTTTGATAAGTTTGTGCCCCATTTTCGAGACGCAGACGGGATCTAGCACCACGGGGGCGGAGTTTTTTTCTAAAAAGCTCTGCACGACGTCCATGATAGGCTCATTAAAGAGCATGCCGATCTTGACGGCATCGAAGCTAAACTCCGCCGAGAGCATCTCCAGCTGATCGGCGATGAACGAGGGATCAAGCGAGACGATATTTCTGATCTTGTCCGTGTTTTCGGCCGTTAGCGCCGTGACCGCCGTCGCGCTATAGCAGCCAAAGTGCGCGCACGCCTTGATGTCGGCTTGTAGACCCGCGCCGCCGTTGCTGCATGAGCCTGCGATGATGAGGATTTTTTTCATTTTTTACCTTTTTTTCGTTTTTAAAAGCCGTATTATAAACGACATTGCATTAACGGCGAGTTAAACGCTAAATTTTATATTTTTTTAAAGCCGTTTGCACTACAATTTCTATAAAGATTATCAAAATAAAAAGGAAAAGCCGTATGGAAAAGATCGAATTTGAGGGCACGGTCTCCGAGACGCTACTTATAAATTTATACTTTAGAAGCAAGGAAAACCAAGAAACGACACCTATACTAAAAGACGCGTTTTCGGGAGACGTCGTGAGCAAGATAGATTATGATTTCGCTAAATTTGACCGCTCGACGCTAAGCAGGGTCGGCACAGTGATACGAGCGAGGTTTTTTGACGACTGCATACTTAAATTTGCCCGCGAGCACCCGACCGCCGTCATCGTTCAAGTAGGCGCCGGGCTTGATACCAGGCCTTCGCGGCTAGCTCCGCTCTGCCCCGAGGCGACCTTTTACGACCTTGATTTGCCAGACGTCATCGCGCTTCGCGATAAGCTCGTGCCAAAAGCGCCGCGAAACTACAGCCTAGCGTGCTCGATGCTAGAAACCGCGTGGATGGACGAGCTAGCAAAAAAGCACGCAGGCGCGAAGTTTATTTTCGTGCTAGAGGGCGTGGCGATGTATTTTGAAAAGGCAGTATTTCGGGAGTTTGTGCTAAATTTGAGCGAGCGGTTCGAGGGACTTTTGCTCACCGATTTGATAAACAAATTTGCCGCAAAATCAAACACGCGCAAGCACGATGTGCTCAAATTTATGAAAGGAGACGTGAAATTTAAGATGAGCGTAGAGGGCGCGGGCGAGGTCGAGGCGTGGGATAAAGAGCTCATCAAGTGCCTAGAAATCGGCACCATGACAAATATGTACAAACACCGCTGGGGGCTTATCGCGCGTATGCTTAGCCACATAAAGCCGTTTCGCGAGGCGTGCAGGATGTTTGTTTTCGCTCTGGGTAAGCGCGGGTAATTCGCTCAAATTTAAGCCAAATTTGGCGGCAAATTTGACGGTTTTGCACCTTAACCCGCACCTTTATGACGCTAAAACCTTATGCGTGCTCAAATTTGACGCCTCCATAAGACGCGCTCAAACTCAAATATAAGTTTGCGCTTATTAAATTTTAGCTATAATCCAGGCTTCATAGATGGGTGTCCGAGTGGTTGAAGGAGCACGCCTGGAACGCGTGTAAAGTGCAAGCTTTCGAGGGTTCGAATCCCTTCCCATCTGCCATAATCTTATAAAACTTAACCCAAAAATTTTCCACAAATTTACGCACAAGAACAAAAAATGATAAAAATAAAACACATAAACGAAGATGATTACGCGCGGATTTTCGTATTCGGCGATATGCACGGCTGCCTCGGGCTTTTTAATCTGATGATTAAAAAGATAAATTTGACCAAAAAGGATTTGGTTATTATTTTAGGCGACAGCTGCGACCGCGGCGAGGATACGATTGGGCTATACAAAAGATACGCCGAGCTCGTTAGAAACGGATACGCGCTGATCCACGTACTGGGAAATCACGAAAAAATGATGATGGACGGGTATTTCGGCGGCGACTCGCTAGATCATCAAATTTGGCTTAGAAACGGCGGCGATAAAACCAAAGGTCAATCTACAAGCGAAATTTAAACAGCTTCGCGCTCTCGTGGCTAAAGGATTTTATCGGCGATATGCCTCACGTCGTGAGCTCGGAGAAAAGCATATTTGTCCACGCGGCCTTTGACGGCGATAAAAGCGAAGAGGAGCAGGACGAGGACTACGTGCTGTGGAGCATAGAGCCCTTTTGGGATGGCAATAATACGGGCAAGAGGATATTTCACGGGCACGTCGCAAGCGAAGAAAATAGGATAACCAGACGCGCAAATAACGTCTTTTCGATGGACGTAGGGGCCGTGTTTTTCAAGCGCCTAGTTATCACGGAAATAAAAAGCGGCGAGAAATTTGAAGTGGATTTAAAGGAGCAAAAATGATTTATTTTACCTCCGATTTGCATTTCGGACATAGCAATATCATGAGATTTCATCCGTGCTTTAGGCCTTTTTCTAGCGTAGAGGCGATGGATAGCGCGCTCATTCGTCATTGGAACGAGAGGGTAAATCCCTGCGACACGGTCTATAATATGGGCGATCTAAGCTTTCATAAGGATATGCAGACCAATATATCCATCTTTAGCAAGCTAAACGGCAAGCACGTCCTAGTACTGGGCAATCACGATGAAGCGATAAAAAAGCATAAAGACGAGCTACTAGCTATAAAAAAACAAGACGGCAACGCGCTGTTTGATGAAATTTGCAAATACAAAGAGATCACCGTGCAGCACGGGCAGGATAAATTTCATCTCGTGCTCTTTCACTATCCGCTAGCCGAGTGGAACGCAGGTCACCACGGCTCTATCCAGCTCTACGGCCACATCCACGCAAATATCGCAAACGTAAAAGGCAAGGCGCTAAACGCCAGCTACGACCTGCACGGCAAGATTTTAAGCTTTGAGGAAATTTATGATCTCGTTAAAGACCTGCCGCCTTTTGAGTATAGCAAACACAGGATGTTTAGCGAAGAAGATAGCGTAGAGAGTAGAAGCGCAAGGATAAAAGAGGTTTTAGAAAAGCTAAATTTTGACCGGTCTTAGTCAAATTTGCGCTTTGGATTTACAAAGCGAATTTGGGCTTCAAATCTTAAATTTGAGCCCAAATTTAGCTATTTTCATAAAAACATCACAAACAAAAACACGCCCAAAATCATGCGGTAAATCACGAACGGTAGCATGCTCACGCGCGCGATCAGCGCCATAAACAGCCGCACGCAAAGATACGCGCTAAGGCCGCTAACCGCTGCGCCCATAGCAAGGTCGCTCCAAGGCAGCGCGTCCGGGGTTTTTATCAGCTTTACCGCCTCGAGTCCGCCTGCTAGTACGATAACCGGGATCGAAAGCAAAAATGAGAAATTCGCGCTTGCGCTGTGACTAAAGCCAAGCATCAGCGCCGCCGTCATCGTCACGCCCGAGCGCGAAACGCCGGGTATCAGCGCGATCGCCTGCGCTAGACCTATGATTAGAGCGAGCTTGATCGTCATTTCGTATTCGGTTTTTAGTCCTGATTTTTTGTCCGCGACGTAGAGCGCGATACCAAAGATTATCGTCATCGCCGCGATTACGAGCCCGTTTCTAGCGTACTGCTCGATGGCGTCGCTAAACGCTAGACCAAAAAGCCCCACCGGCACGGTCGCAAAGCCGACCGACCACACGAGCGTACTGTCGCCGACCTTCTCGCGTCGCGCGATAGACGCGAAAAAATCACGCACGAGCCCCGCAAGTCTATCTTTAAAATAAAAAAGTATCGCCGCTAGCGTGCCTACGTGAACGGCGACGTCAAATGCTAGCCCCTGATCAGCCCATTCAAGCAGCTTTGGTACGAGTACGAGATGCGCCGAGCTAGAGATCGGCAAAAACTCGCTAATGCCCTGAACTAGGGCTAAAACGATGATATGAGAAAGCTCCATCACGCGACCTTTTGGTTAAATTTAAACGAATTTTGCGCGCTAAATTTGATTTTATCTTTAGCGCAAATTTGCTCGCTCAAGCCTTTTTGCGCGTTAAATTTACCTGCGCCGCGAGCCAAATTTAAGATGAAATTTTCGTCGGCGAATCGCCCTGTTTCTTGCCTATATCTTTGCAATATTTCCCTTTTTATAATTTTGATTTTACCGCGAGCGACGCTAAAATTTAAATTTAGCCGTCTGCAAGCAAGCCGCATAAATTTGATGCGAGTCTGCTCGCCGCGAGTCCTTAAATTTAACGGATCCGGCCGGAATCAAAACCGTCAAATTTAAAGCTAGATTTTACTTCGCCGCTTCCTGCGCAAATTCCGCGATCTTTTCAGGCGTGAAGCCGAAGTATTCGAACAATGCGCCCGCCTTGCCGCTCTCGCCAAAGCTCTTCATCGAGTAGATCTCATCGGCAAATTTATACCACTCCAGCGCGCTTGCGGCTTCGACGGCGATGACCTTGGTCGCTGGATCTATGATCTGATCTATGTACTCGCGCGGCTGCTCGCAAAGCAGATCAAAGCACGGTGCAGAGACGACGTTTGCGCCGATACCGCGAGCGGCTAAAATTTCAGCCGCCTTGACGCAGAGCTCCACTTCGCTGCCGCTAGCTATTAGCGTGATTTTGGCATTTTGCGCGCGTTTTAGTAGATAAGCGCCATTTTCTACGCCGCCTAGTTCGCCTTTTTCAAGCGGAGCTAGGCCTTGGCGGCTAAGCACAAAGGCGCTTGGAGCGCGTAAATTTAGCGCCGCCTTCCAGCAAAGCGCGTTTTCGTTGCCGTCGGCCGGGCGGAATGTGTAGAAATTTGGCATCGCGCGCAATGTGCTAAGCTGCTCGATAGGCTGATGCGTCGGGCCGTCCTCGCCCACGCCGATGCTGTCGTGCGTAAAGATAAAAAAGTGCCTGATGCTCATCAGCGAGGCGATACGCGCGGACGGCTTTAGGTAGTCGCTAAAGATAAAAAACGTCGCGCTAAACGGCAAGAAAAGCCCGTATCTAGCGACCGCGTTGTTTATCGCAGCCATGGCGTGCTCGCGGATGCCGTAGTGGATGTTGCGGCCGTTAGGGAAGTCGCCCATGCCTTTTAGCTCGGTTTTGTTTGACGGCGCCAGATCCGCGCTACCGCCGATAAAGCCAGGCATCGCGCGCGCGATCTCGTTCATGATGACGCCGTTGCTGTCGCGAGTAGCTAGCTTTTTGCCGCTAAAATCAGGGAAATTTATCTTGCTAAAATCAGGGTTTAACAGTGCGTTTAGCATATTTCTGCTCTCGCTGCTTAGATTTTCTACCTTTTTGTTCCACTGAGCTTCGGCTAGGTCGCCCTTTTCTAGAGCGGCGCGGAAGCGAATAAGAACGTCCTCGTCGATGGCAAATTTGCGCTCAGGATCAAAGCCGGCTGCGATTTTAGCAGCCTTTATGATCTCCTCGCCAAGCGGCGCGCCGTGGCTGTGGTGACTGCCCTCTAGCTCGCCCGCGCCCTTTGCGATGCGGGTGTTTGCGATGATGAGATACGGGCGCTCTTTTTCGGCGGCTTGCTCGAGCGCAAACTCGATCTGATCGTAGTCGTGGCCGTCTATGCGCGCGACGTCCCAGCCCTGCGCCTCAAACCTCGCCTTCACGTCCTCGCTCCAAGCGATGCTCGTGTCGCCCTCGATCGTGATGTTGTTTGAGTCGTAGATCAGCACGAGGTTGTCTAGGCGCAGGTTGCCCGCGACCGCACAGGCCTCGTAGCTGATGCCCTCCTGCAAGTCTCCGTCGCCGCAGAGGCAGTAAATTTTATGGTCGATGATGGTGTTTTCAGGCTCGTTTAGCAGATTAGCCGCGTATTTTGCCGCCATAGCAAAGCCCACCGCGTTTGCTACGCCCTGCCCTAACGGCCCCGTCGCGACCTCGACGCCTTTGGTGTGGATCTCGGGGTGACCCGGTGTTTTGGAGCCTAGCTGACGGAAGTTTTTTAGATCATCAAGGCTAAGATCGTAGCCGCTAAGATGCAAAAAGCTATACACGAGCGAGCTTGCGTGACCGCCGCTAAATACGAGCCTGTCGCGGTTTAGCCAGTTTGGATTTTTAGGATTGTGATTTAGAAATTTAGCCAGCACGACCATGACGTCCGCTAGCCCCATCGGCGCGCCCGGATGCCCGCTGTTTGCCTGCTGCACCATATCAGCGCACAAAAACCTTATCGTATCAGCCATCTTTTTTAGCATTTTTTCTCCTTAGTTTTTATGCGATTATACGAAAATTCGGCTTAAATTTTACGCTTTTAGCGCCGCCGTAAATTTTAAAAATTCGGCGAAATTTTCCTTTTTCTCTTTTAGCTCAAAAGGTATCTTATGCTCTTTTTCGCCGATTATTATGACGTCTTCTTCCCCCTCTTTTACCGTTATGGACGCGTCTGCGATCTCATCCCACGAGCTAAAAACGGGCTCTTCCATAAGGTCACGGCTAATGAGCCCGCGCTCGTCCAAAATCACGCCAAAAGGTTTACTGAGTCCAAAAAGCGCGCTATCTAAGCTATGAAAAATCGGCGAGCTAGGCTTAAAAACGCCGAGCGATTTGGATAATAACTTACTCTCGTCAAGCGGCGTTTTTAGCGCTTCGCCAAGACCTAACTCTAAAAGTTTATCCGAAATTTTTGCCTCGTCGTTTTGGACTCCGTCCTCAAAAATAGCATTTAAAACGGCTTTTAGCGCCCTTTTCATCGCCGCTTTCATCTCGCCGTCGATTTCAAATTCGCATTTTTCCAGCTCTTGCCAAGCGAGAGTTTCCAGCTCGTTTTGCAGATACTTGCCGAGCCTAAACGCAGCCGCTACCTCATCGACATTTACGGCCGACGCGTCAAATTTAACCAAAAGATGCCGGCTCGTGAGCAAAAATCCTATGCTTTTTCGCCCGATCATCTGCGCATGCACGCCGATAAACGCGAGCGGCCGGGCACCATAAAATTTAGGCGTTTTGCTATAGTCCACGCCCTTTTTCAGCCCTAGGCTTTTATCTAAAATTTGCTCCACCGCCTTTGCGAAAACCTCGTCCGCATCGTCCCAAACCGGGTGTTTAGCGCCATTGCCGTTTAGAAATAAAACATTTTGTGTACTTTCGTCGAAAGAGAGTAAAATTTCATCCAAATTTTTCATATTTTCTCCTAAATTTTATTTAAAAACCATACTCCGCCGCTCGTCAAATTTAGACGCCAAAATCCGCCTCGCAGCCAAATATCATCGCGTCGCCGCGCGAAATTTGAACGATATAGGGCTCATTCACGAGACGGCTCGCATTTTTCGTAAAACCACTCGAGCGTCTCGTTTAGCTTAAACTCATCGCCGTCTAAAAAATACTGCTTGCTGCTTTTGATCGCGTTTTCGCCCGCGGCCACGTAGTCGCCGATGAAGCCGCGGTCCATGACGTCGCGTGCTAAAATTTCACGTTCAAATACATTTACCGTCTTTTGCGTTTCGCGCCATTTGCCGCTCTCATCGGGCTCACGAAGCGCCGAAGATACGTTATTTCCCGCCTCGTCGTAGGCGTAGACGTACTCGCGCCGCTCGCCATCAGACATCTCGCGATTTTTTATCAGGTTGCCACGCGCGTCGTAGCTAAGCTCGTTTTCAAACACAACCCCCCAGCGCTGCGACTCCCCCTGCCAAAACGACGATGCGGAGTACTTTAGCCGACCTTGCTCGGTCTCCTCGCGCACGTTTTTGTAGCAGCCGTTCCACTCGCTCTTTGCGGCGTCCCAGCGGCATCTAAGATCGGTAAAACGCCTAAACTCTGGCTCTATTTTTTGCACCGTCCTCTCCTGCGGCTGCCACGCGTCCTGGCTCCACGTAAAATTTATCTCGGTACGCGCTCCGTCCGCAGCCGTAAAGGCCGAATGCTTCGTCTGCGGCACCCATTTGCCGCGCCATTTATAGCCCTCGGAGCTAGCGTAGACGTCGCTCTTATAGCGGTATATCATTTTTTCGTACGGAGTCCATTTTTTTGCTTTGGTATTCCACTCAAAGGTCGCTACGAGCGTAGTTTTATGGTTTTCGTCATAAAGTCTTTTGATTAGATACGTCGGCGTCCATTTGCCGTTTTTTAGAGTGAAATTTTGAGAGATTTCCGTCGCGCCCGTTCGCTTTTCGATGGTTTTTTGACCTTGGTTTAGTTTGCCGTTTTGACCGCGAGTATCAATATAAACAAACGCGCCGTCCTTTGTCCTCTCTGTTTTTGAGAACCCTGCTTTGCGCCATTTTTCGGCGCCAAAGTCCCAATCGTACTCTGTGCTGCCTATCTCGCGCTCGCCTCTTTCGTCAAATTTGACAATGCTTTTCGTCCTGCGCCTGCCCTCATCGCTGATTTCGTCGTAGATTTTTTCTAGTAGTCGAGCCTTCGCGTCGTAAGCTTGGCTCGTTTCGTATTTGTAGTGCGGCACGGCGTCGCCCTCCGTCTTGTAGCTCGTCTTTTTTAGGCAAATTTCGCCCGACGCAGCTAGCGGCAAGGCCCAAATCACAGCCATCGCCGCTGCTTTCCAAAAAAATCTCACATTCGCTCCTTTTTAAATTTAGCCGCCCAAACGGCGTCAAATTTGATGTGAAAGCAAAATTTAACGAGCTAAATTTGACGCTCGGGCACTCATTAAATTTGACCAAATCCAAAGCGTCAAATTTACCGCAGTTGGGCCGCTAGCAAAAGATCATTTGACCCTTTTATATTTCCACGTCTGCTCTGAAGCGAGCTTAAATTTACCGTCCGCCGCGACAAATTGCTTAAAGCTAGTCGCCGCGTATCTGCTAGGCATCTCAAAGGACATCAGCGAGCCGCCGTGTCCGACGTCGTCGGCTAGTATATGCGGATCAAAGGTCGTCTCCAGGCGCTTATTTTGCACCCATCTTTTGCCGTTTTCGTCGCTAGCTAGCTCATAGATATCCACGCTCACGTTATCGCCGCGCTCGTTGTAGCCGTAGACGAACTTCTCGCTGCCGTCCATCGTGTCGTATCGCTGCGTTAGCAGGCGCTCGCCGGTCTTGTCGTAAATGCTGCGGTTGGAGTACTCCTGCTTCCACTCTTTACGCTCTTTATCCCACAAAAACGCCGCCGTTTCAAAGCCCGCGCCCTCTACGACCGAGACACTTTTGCTGTTGTTTTCCCATGCGTTTTGTTCGGCGTTCCAGATGAGGTTTATCGTCACATCTTTGCCGCTAGAGGCGTCATAGTCGTGCTTTGACATCTCGTCATAGCGCCACGCGCCGTCCTCAAACACGCTTCTTACCTGCTCGTATTTGCCCTTCACGTCGCCCGCAACAGTGCTTCTTTCGCGGTTTTGCCATGCGCCGTTTTCGTAGTCCCAGCTCTCGTAGCCGCGCGTCTGTCCGTCCGCGCCGTAGAGTAGCTGAGTTTTTGACTTAGGCTGCCATCTTTTGCCGTCCCAGACGCTAAGCACGATGAGCTCGTTCTCGCCGTATGCGTTCTCGACGGTTTTAGTTAGCGCTGCTTTTTGCCATTTGCCCTTTACCAGCTCGTATCTGATCTCCTCGCTAGCGTTTTTTAGGTACTTTGTGATGATTTTGCTAGCATTTTCCGGCACGCCTCTGATAAACGAACTAGACTCCTGCGTGAGAACGCCTTTTTTATAATCGGCTTTGTATTCGGTTACTTTGATCCATTTTTTCGCGGTAAAATCATAGCTATAGGCTTCAAATTTCGTCATCTCGCCGGCTTTGTTATAGTAGCTGATCTCTTTGTGTTTGCCCTTTAGGCCGTCTGCGAGCTCGGAGCTGCTCACCAGCTCTAGGCGGCGAGCCTTGGCGTCGTAGCTTTGCTTGGTCTCGTAGCTAGAAGTCGGCTCCTCAAAAGTCTTTTGCGCGGTGCTAGCTAGCATGTAGTCGTACTCTTTGGCAAACGCCGCCGCACACAAAAGCGCAAGCGATAAGGCTATTTTTTTCATTATCTCTCCTTTTGATAAATTTAAAAGATTATAGCATAAAAAAGGACGCCGAATTTTGCCGAATTTACGGCAGCATCGGCACGGTTTGCGAGGTTGTTTGTTTATAGCGCGCAGATAGCGTTTTGTGGTTAAGGATAAATTTTGCGAAATTTGATGGCAAATTTAACTGCTCAAATTTGACCGCTTTAAGCATAAATTTAAGTCAAATTTACCGCAGATGCTTGTCGATGAGGCCCGTTACGATAGCGCGGATACCAGCATGCACGCCGCCTAGCTCGCGCTCTATCTTTGCGATGAGCTCGTTTTTAGCCTGCACCGCGCCCTCCACGCCAAGAAGGTTGGTAAATGAGTTTTTCGCGCCGTCGTTATGCGTCGGCTTACCCGCCGTTTCGGCGCTTTGCGTCGCGTCGATGATGTCGTCTGCGATCTGAAACGCTAGTCCCAGATCAAGCCCGATGTCGTATATGCGCGTAGCCTCCGCCTCGTCTAGCCCCGCTACGACGCAGCCTGCCTGCAAGCTTGCTGCGATGAGGCGCGCGGTCTTGTGGATGTGCAGAAATTCTAGCTCCTCAAGCCCTAGCTTTTGATTCTCGAAATAGCAATCCACCGCCTGCCCCAGTGCCATGCCGTAGATGCCTGCGTTTCGGCTTAGGATCTCGACGCATTTTATGCGCGCGTCCGCGTCCAGCGGAGCTTTTGCTATCTGATAAAAGGCATGAGTGTTTAGCGCGTCGCCTGCTAAAATCGCCGTCACTTCGTCAAATTTGACGTGCAAACTAGGCTGTCCGCGGCGCAGATCCGAGTCGTCCATCGCAGGCAGATCGTCGTGGATGAGCGAGTAGCTGTGCATCGTCTCAAATGCCAGCGCGACGTGAAACGCCGCCTCTTTGCGCTCGGGACGCACCGCCGCTACGACGCCTGCAACCAGCATAGCGCGAAAGTGCTTGCCGCCCGATTTTAGCGTGTACGAGAGCGCCTCGTCAAAGCACGGATGAAAGCTAGGCGAGCTCGGTAAATGCGCACTCAAAAACTCCTTAAACTCAGCCAAAAGCGCGTCCTGATCGGCGGCGCTGGCCGCTGGTTGCTGTAAATTGGCGCCCGAAGTAAAAGACGAGCCTTTTGCCGCGTTTAGCGAGATCAAATTTGATCGGTATTTCGGGCTTTGAGTCGGATTTTCGGAGCTAGTTTTGGCTTTGGTCGAGTTTAAAATTTGAGAACGATTTTGAGACAAGCTCGCGCGCGAACTACGAGCTAAAATTTGATCCTTCGGCAGCGCCTGTGACTCGCTCAAATTTGACGATTTCGCCGCGCTTTGAAGGCAAATTTGATCATTGCCGCTAAATTTTGATTTTACCGCTAAATTTTGATTTTGCATCTATTCTCCGTTTTGTTTTTGCTGGCTCCAAGCGTAGGCTAAATTTCTCAAATTTAGCCTACAAAGGCGTCAAATTTGCCGCCCGCGACTACCGCGCGTTGTAAAAAAAGTCAAAGCCGTTGCGTCTAAATAGCAAATTTTGACCGCCGCCTTTAGCGAGCAGGCTGAGCGCTTCTTTGCGGCTTGAGACCGCCTTTTGCCCCACTTGCATCAGCTTGTCGCCGACCCTGACGCCAAATTTGGCCGCGCCCGAGTTCGCGTCGACGCTTTTTACTATTAGTTTCTCGTCAAATGTCATGCCGTAGAGCTTTTGCACGCTCGCGGCATCGCTGCTTTGAGGCATGGACTGAGGTTTTGCGTCGCTAGCGGCGGCCTTTTTATCCGCTTTCATCGGCGCTTTTTGCTCTTTCTTGGCCGCGTCGTCAGAGACCGCCACGCCAAATTTCAAAACCTCGTCGCCGCGCTTGATCTCAAATTTGAGCCGCTCGCCCTTTTTGGCGAACAAAATCCTCTCGTTTAGCTCGCGCAAACTCTCAAATTTCTCGCCGTTTACGCTCAAAATTTCATCACCCACCATTAGCGCCGCGCCGCGTCCGAGCGGATCGACGCTCTTTACGTAGAGCTTGCCATCTCGCTCCTCAAAAACCGCGCCCACATCGCCGTAGTAAACGTCTTTATACGCCGCAAAGTGCCTTAGATAGCGGCTCGGGACGAATTTATCCCCGCCCACTGCGATACCGCGTAGCTTGCAGCACGGACTTAGCACGGCGCCCGTGCCGTTTACGTCAAACGTGAGTACGTCTAGCTCGCCTAGCGCCTGCGCCTGCGCCTTTACGTGGCCGTAGACGGTCGCGTTTAGATCGCGCGTGACGCTAACCCAGTCGCTTTTTTTCGTCGCGTTATCGTCAGACATCTTTACAGGCTCGAGTTTGACGTCCGAGGCGACCAGATAGAGGCCTAGATATGGATCAAATTTGACGTAGTTTTTCACTGGGATTTCGCCTTTAGGCACGGCGATTAAATTCGGCGCGATCGCGATACCGCCGTTACCCGCAACGTTTACCATGGCGGGCAGGTTTTTCTCAAAGCAAGCGTTAAAATCATCCTGCGTCGGGCGCGGCTCGGCTCTAAGCGACGCAGCAAATGCGCAAATCACAAAAACCGCAAAAAGTGGAGAGTAAATTTTGCGGGCTAAATTTGAGTTCAAATTTGCAGTCGCACCGTCCCGTGCGCCGCCAAAATTTAACCGCGCAAGCCCAAAAACCGCGTCCAAACGGCGCGAAAAAGCTGCGCGTTTCATTGCCCTAGCCCCATGCCAGCAAAGCCACCTAGCATCCTTGACGCAGCGTTTTTGCGGTCGTCCTCGATCATCTTTAGTACGTCGTTTACGGCACTGATGAGCAAGATCTGTAAGCTCTCCTTGTCCTCTAGCAAGCTATCGTCGATGCTGATATCAAGCACCTCGCCCTTGCCGTTTGCTCTGACGCTGATGAGCCCGCCGCCGCTTTTTACGCTAAATTCGCGCTTTTGGCTCTCCTGCTCGATCTCCTGCGCCTTTTTTTGCGCCTCCTCGAGCATCTGTCCCATTTTTGAAAAATCTATCCCCTCAAACATAAACATCCTTTCAAATTTCGCGTTATTTTAGCCAATTTAAGCTAAATTTACTTTATTTAAAGCCTGCAATGCAAGTTTCGTTCCCGCCTTGAAATTTGCGGCGGATACGGGCGCGAGTGAGTAAATTTAGGCCCGAAAAGCCGTCAAATTTGACGATGAAATTTTGCTTTAAATGAACTGCGCGCGTTTTGATCTATTTTGGATCGCAGTATGCGTATTAGCACGGGCTTTCTGTAAATTTGAGAAATTTGCCATAGATAATAGACGAAGTTAAGCGGCAAATCGCAGAACTAAAAGAGCATTTAAGGTAGCGCGGGCGCGGCGGGCGCTAAATTTAGATCATTTCGGCAAATTTTAAAGCCGAGCGCAAAGCGAAACAAAATAAGCTCATAAATCAAGACCGCCCGAACGCGCGTCAGATATCTTTAAACTCCGCCGCGACCGATTTTTCCAGATTTTCCGCCTTACCCAGGATCGTTATCGCCTTTTGCCTGCACTTGTTCACGCATCTGTAGCAAATCGTGCAACGCTCGCCAAATCTCGCCTTGCCGTGCGTGATTTTTATATTTTGCATCGGACAGGATTTTGCGCACTCGCCGCATCCGCTGCAGCGCGCCGTATCCAGGCTCGGTTTGCGCCTGGCAAACGGAGTTTTGTCCCAAATTTTCATCCATAGCCGCTGCCCCAAAAGCCCCGCGATACGGCATAGCACGCCTAGCCCCTCTTGCGGCGGTTTACCCGCGGCAAATGCCTCCGCGACACGCTCTAGCTTGGCGTTTGCCTCTTTGATCAGGCGCTCGTTTTTCTGCGCCGAGTAGCTAAAAATCGCCACGTCGAGGATAAACGCAGGCATTTTCACGTGCGCGCCGCCCGTTATCTCCGCGCCTGCTCGCCTTAGAATCCTAGCCGCGCAGCCCGCTCCGTCACCGCTAAAAATCTCCATCGTAGCGATGATAAAGACGTTTTTGCCGCGAAAATTCGCGCTATTTTCGTAAATAAACTCGCGCACGATCTGCGGCAGGTCGCTAAAGTAAACGGGATAGGCGAGGATCACGTCATCGTGGTGCTTTAGTAGCTCGCCGCAGCCCTCATCCTCGATCGAAACCACGGGGATATCGCCGCCCAGACGCTCTATAAATCTCTTTACGCAATGCTTCGTGTTGCCCGTGGAGCTAAAATAAATCGCTATCATTTTGCGAATCCTTTTAAATTCAGGCGCTAAATTTTGCCCATTTTCGCCGAATTTTGCCGACCGCGTCAAATTTAACGCCAAACGACGGTAAATTTAAACAAACTACTATTTAGCACGTTCGCCTTTCGTCCGTTTGCAAATGACCGTCGCGTCGCACTAGCCTAAATTTTACCGCAAATTTAGCTCGTCGCCATAAAACGTAAATTTAAACCTACCGCCGCAGAGACGGCAAATTTGGGCGTATATTATTTTACGATCTCGTTTTGCTCGTTTACCTGCACGATTTTTGGTTCGAAATCTCTTGCTTTTTTGGCGCTAAGAAGCGCGTAAGCAACGATAATGACGACGTCGCCGACGCAGACTTTGCGCGCGGCAGCGCCGTTTAGGCAGATCTCGCCCTTTTTCTCGCCGCGAATCACGTATGTAGCGAAGCGCTCGCCGTTATTGACGTTTAGTATCTCGACTTTTTGGTACTCGCAAAGCCCCGCAGCCTCGATTAGCTCGGGTCCAATCGTGACCGAGCCCACGTAGTTTAGATTGGCGTCCGTCACGCGCGCGCGGTGGATTTTGCTTGATAAAATTTCGATTTTCATCGGCAGTCCTTTGTGTTTTTGGGAAAATTATACTATAAATTTAGCCGCAAAAAGCAACTTTATATAGCCGCGGCGATTCGTTTTTGCTTGCTTGACGCGATAAAATTCGGAGTTAAATTTGTGATTAAATTTGATTTTAGAGGCATTTGCGCGAGCGATAAAAAATGCGATAAATTTGACGCCGTTTGGTGATAAAAATAGAAATTTAGACGCAAACAAAGGTAAATTTTACTCGAATTTACCCTTATTTCGTCGCCGTTTTGTCCGTAAATTTAGGCGCGACCGTCCAAAAGTTCGCGTACGACTTGCTTATCGCTAAACGGATATTTTACGCCCTTGATCTCTTGATAGGTTTCGTCGCCCTTACCTAAAATCACCAAAATTTCATCCCGTGCGAGGCTTTCAAGCGCGTATTTTATCGCATCTTTGCGGTTTGCGATGCATTTTACGCGCTCGTTCATCTCTAGGCCGCCACAGATCTCGGCGATGATGCTTTCCGGCTCTTCGCTTCGGGGATTATCGCTGGTGACGACGAGCCTGTGCGCGTATTTTTGCGCTATTGCGCCCATTTTAGGGCGTTTGGTGCGATCCCTGTCACCTCCGGCGCCAAAAACCGCGACGATTTTACGATGACGCAGCGCGTTTAGCACCTTTTCGATACCGTCAGGCGTATGCGCGAAGTCTACGATCACGAGCGGCTCGCGACTAACGACCTCCATGCGCCCCTCGACGCCGTCAAATTCTGCCGCGGCGCGCGCGATCTCATCTAGTGGCCTATCCGTCAGCGTCGCGACGCAAGAGACGGCTGCTATGAGGTTGTAGAGGTTAAATTCGCCGTGCAAATTTGAGCTTAGCGCCATTTGCCCGCGCGGAGTCTTTAGCGTCGCGCGTATGCCACCTTCTAGCGAATACTCGCCAGGCGCAAAGTCCGCGTCCGCATGAAGCGCGTAAGTTAGGGCGTTTGCTGGGTTAAATTTGATCCCGCCGCGGTCGTCTATGTTTATGAGCTTTGGCGCGTCGTCTGCGAAAAACTCGCTCTTTACGCGCGCGTACTCTTCAAACGTGCCGTGGTAATCGAGGTGGTCTTGGGTTAAATTCGTAAAAATTTTCATCGCGAAATCCAAGCTCTCGATGCGTTTTTGAGCGATGGCGTGCGAGCTAGCCTCCATCACGAAGTACTCGCAGCCGCGCTCGCTAGCGGCTTTTAGGTAGCTAAGCGTGCGTAAAATTTCGCTCGTCGTTAGCGCCTTGTCGTCGATGCGTTCATTGTTTATAAAAGCGCCGCGAGTACCGCACAGGCCGCATCCGTAGCCTAAATTTAACAGCGTAGCGCAGATAACCGCCGCGGTCGTGGTCTTGCCGTTCGTTCCAGTGATGCCGATGATTTTGATGTTCTCGTCGATACCTAGCAGTCGCTTGCACTCGGCCAAATTTATGATTTTTGCGCCCTTTGCTTCGGCGGCGGCTTCAAATTTAGCGTTCGTCGACGTTTTAACGAAATAGCAACCCGCCTCGCATTCGTTCGAGTTGTCGGTGACAAAGCCCTCTTTAACGTAAATTTTCACTTTCGGCCTTTTCGTTGATTTCGCGAGCCAGCGCGCTTAGCCGTTCGTCACCGGCAAACATCACAGCCGCGGTCTCGATGTAGTTTAGCCCCATTTCGATGAAGTCGTTTTTGATAAGATTTTGCAAAAACTCGAGGAAATCGTCGCGGTTATCGATCATCACGCGCGTGGAAAACATGATGTCCTCAAAGACGCTTTTGAACCCGCCGCGCCTAACCGCATCCATAAAATCGGCGTAGCTGATGGCGTTTTGCTCCTCAAGGCTCTCGTCGTCGCCAAATTTTGCCTCAAGCGCGCCTAAAATTTCCTCCAGCTCGTCCGGGCTCATACCAAGCTTATCTTTTAGCTTAAATATCTCAAAAAGCGTCATCGCCTCGTCGCGGCGAGTCTTAGCAAGCGAGCAAAGCATAATGAGGAAAAGTAGCTTTTTGTCCGGTTTTTTGTCGTAGGCAAGTGAAAAATAGCTCGCTGCGGCGTCAAATTCGCCCTTGTTAAACGCTTTTAGGCCCGCCTTTTTGTAATCAATCAAATTTAACTTCCTCGCTGATAGGGATGTTTACGACCTCTAGCTCAGGGTGGATATCCATACGGAGCTGGCGCTCGATACCGTATTTTAGCGTAGTCGAGCTAGCCGCACAGCCATGGCAGTGGCCGGTAAGGCGAACGTAAATTTTGCCGTTTTTGATGCCTAGCAGCTCCATGCCTCCGCCGTCGTTTTCAAGCATAGGCAAAACCTTTTGCAGGCTGGCTTTTACGGGCTTTAGAAGCTCTTCATCGGTAAATGGGATCATTTTTAACCTTTTTCAATTTTTGAGATATTATAGCAGATAAAATTTTAAATACGCTATGAGTTTGACGTTTTGGCGGCTATTTTTGACTTGGATAAATTTGGAGCTTTAAGCGATTCTATGTATAAGTGAGTCAAATTTAAAAGATACTGGTAAAGGTTGAGAGCGAAAAACCTGCGATAGCAAAAAGGATGTGGAGCGCAATATAAAGCTCAAAATAGTGGCAAGACTCAAGTCTACAAAATAAACCTCAAGACAACTATACAAACGGCTGTTGCATAATCAAAAAACCGCTTTTAGATATTATATAAATTTAGTATATTAAGCATCTAGTACAAGCTAATTCCAAAAAGTAAATTTGTACTTAGGATTGTGGCAGAAGTCAAAATAAAACTAGCTATAAATTTTAGTATTTTCCGTATATATACAGAATTACAAACA
>ERZ773077.318-NODE-318-length-36077-cov-10.511299_pt1 | contig 36077 bp, 17 predicted proteins | sample MGYA00580612_ERZ773077 | MGnify/ENA primary metagenome ERZ773077 (study PRJEB29015, sample SAMEA2737971) | human oral metagenome | biome: human oral; feature: human-associated habitat; material: dental | place: China | collected 2021 ...
CGGGCGCCCGCCTCTTCCAGGCACTCGAGCAGCACCACGGTACCGCTGACGTTGTTGCCGTAGTAGGCCAGCGGTTTGGCCACCGATTCACCCACGGCCTTGTAGCCGGCAAAGTGGATGGTGGCATCGATGCGGTGGCGCGACAGCAGCTGCTGCAGCGTGCTGCGATCACCCGCGTCGCCCTCGACCAGCAGCGGCCGGCGGCCGGCAATCTCTTCGATGCGGTCCACCACCTTCGGCGAACTGTTGCTGAAGTTGTCGAGAATGACCACGTCATGCCCGGCGCCCAGCAGTTCCACCACGGTGTGGGAACCGATGTAACCGGCACCGCCGGTGACCAGGAGTGTCTGTTTGTCCATGAGATACCTTGCCCGGGGAAGGCGGGCGTTGAGCAGAAGGGAGGAGAAAGGCCGTCGCGGCGCGCCATGCCGGCGCTGCACTGCAACATACCCGGTGGCAGCCGTGCGGACGGGGCATTTTCCCACAGGGGGCATCGTGCCGTCCCCGGTTTTCCCGTGCGGGAAAAGCTCTGGCATGCACTGTTACACAGAAACAAAGCGGCTTCGATGCTGGAAGGCCCGCGGCGCCCCTGCGGCCCCGCCCATGTACCGCCCATGTACCGCCCATGTACCACCCACGCCCCGGCCGGGCTGCGCACTGGGTTCAGCCCTTGCCCATGTCGGCGATCAGCGACAGCAACTCGCGGCGCAGGCTGCTGTTGCGCAGGAAGGCGCCGCGCATCACCGAGGAGGTCATCTGACTCTCGTCCTTGACGCCGCGCCAGTGCATGCAGAAGTGGTCGGCCTTCATGATGACGGCCAGCCCGTCGGGCGCCAGCCGGCGCTCCAGTTCGTCGGCCAGCGTCTTGACGGCCTCTTCCTGGATCTGCGGCCGGCTCATGATCCAGTCGGCCAGGCGCGCGTACTTGGACAGACCGATCAGGTTGGAATCGGCATTGGGCAGCACGCCCACCCACAGCCGGCCCATGATCGGGCAGAAGTGGTGCGAGCAGGCCGAGCGCACGGTGATGGGCCCCACCACCAGCAGCTCGTTGAGCTTTTCCACGTTGGGAAACTCGGTCATGTCCGGCGCGGCACGATAGCGGCCGGCAAACACCTCGTTCAGGTACATTTTGGCCACGCGGCGCGCCGTATCCTGGGTGTTGTGGTCGGACTCGGTATCGATGACCAGCGATTCGAGCAGGGCCTGCATCCGCTCGGCCACTTCGTCCTGCAGCAGGGGCAGCTCGTCATCGCGGATGAAGGCCGCGATGTTGTCGTTGGCATGGAAACGCTGGCCGGCCTGCAGGATGCGGGCGCGGATGGCGCGCGATGGCGTGAGGCCGGCATCGCTGGACGCGCTGGCCGGCACGGCCACGCCGCCCGCCTGAAGGGCTGCATCGCCCGGATGCACCAGCCCTCCCGAACGGGCAGCCTCTCCGGAACGGGCTGCATCATCCGGGCGCGCTGCATCACCCAGACGGGCGGCATCACCCGGGAGAGAGGCCGCCGCCGGCCGGTCGGGCAGGCGCAGCTCGCTGCGCTCGAACAGGTGGCCGGCCCGCTTCATCTTGGTAACCAGATACTGCTGGTTGTGCGGGTTGACCTCGCCCTTCACCGGTTCGCGCTCGACCACGTCGATACCTGCGGCACGCAGCGACTCGATCTTGGCCGGATTGTTGGTGAGCAGCTGGATGCGGGTGCACCCGAGCGATTTCAGCATGGCGGCGGCCACCTCGAAGTGGCGCTCGTCCATCCGGAAGCCCAGCGCGTGGTTGGCATCCAGGGTGTCCATCCCCGCATCCTGCCGCCGGTAGGCACGCAGCTTGTTGGCAATGCCGATGCCCCGCCCTTCCTGCGACAGGTACAGGATGATGCCGCCGCCCTCGCGGGCCAGCCGCTGCACCGTGCCGCGCAGCTGGTCGCCGCAGTCGCAGCGCAGGCTGCCGAAGAGGTCGCCGGTCAGGCAGGAGGAATGCAGGCGGACACGGACCGGATCGGAGCCGTTGAAGTCAGGATCGCCGACGATGACGGCGACATGCTCGAAATCGGTGTTCTTTTCGCGGAAGACGACGAAGCGGCTGCCGATGGGGGCCGTACCCAGGGCATGCGCCCCGCTGGGACCATCGACGATGCGTTCCAGCGGCACCGGCGCATCGCTGATCTCTTCCAGATGGGCGGGACGGTCAGAGATGTACTGGAGCACCTGGGCAGGATCGACCGGCAGCAGCGATTGCAGCCATGCACCCAGGATAGCCTGCTGATCGGCAGGCTTTTCTGCCTGCTGCTGGTCACGGTATGTCTGGCTACGGACCGCGTAAAGTGCATCGACAGCCTTTCCGGCCGTCTGGATCCGGACAGCCACCAGGGCGGGCGCCAGCCTGGCTTCACGGGCCAGCGCAATGGCAGCCTCTGACATCATGACGGGGGGAGAGGCAACGAGCGAGCGGTCGCAGAGGATGGCGGCCACCGCAGTAGCGCTGCCGTTTTCCGCGGGAGGCCGCATGCCTGCGTCCAGCGCCCTGCGCACGAAGGGAGGAACCTCGAACCAGGAGGAGGCAGGCGCCAGCCCGGCAGCCTCTCGAAGGACGTGCAGGTAGTCTTCGGCCCGAACCTCGCCACTGACCTGCATACCGGTTTGCCCCGGTGCGTCACTGCGCAATGACAGCCCAAGTATGCTTGCAAGCGCTTCCCTGCCTGCCACGGACTGGTATTCGCGTGGCCCGGGCAGCTCAAACGCACAAAGCTGCCCCTGGGCAACACGTTCAGCTGCGGACACGGCGGTTTTTCCTGCCCCCGGCTGAACATCAGACGATTTCTCGCGCAGGGCCAGCAACGCAGCAACACGTTGTGCCGACAGCAGCAGGCACTTGCATCTGCTGACCTCCTCGATCAGGCGCAGCATGTCGGGCGTCAGTGTCTCGACAGGCACGAACAGCCAGGACTCTGCCAGATCCGCATGCCAGCCATTGTCGGCCCCGGACGGCGTGAAGCCATGGTAACTGGGCATGAGCGGCCGCTTCCCTGGCTGCGACTGCATCAAAACCGGCCGTCCCCGTCGCAGTTCGGTCAGGGCACGATCGACAACAATGGAGAGGTACTGACGCTGCCAGTCAGGCCAGAGGGAAGTGGTATCGGTATGCATGCGCGCATTGTATAGAGTGTTTGGTCACGCTCCGCCGCCACAGGCGCCTGTGTTGCCCCCTGCGGGCGGAACTGTTGCACGGACGGAGATGACAAATGGGCCGACACATGCCGGTGCCGCCTGCCCCCCCGTCTCCCGGCACCTGCCGGCCTGAAATACGGCCAGATTCCCGGTTCAAAATCGTAAATCTGTGTTGCGTGGCGTAATCCACATGTAGCTCTTACTCCGGGCGGCATCCTGCGAAAACACTGCAGATATCCGCCCCAATTCAACCCCCTTTGCTGTGCAGGGTCATGCTTGCAAGCTGCAGGAATCACGGCAAGAATCGCAGAGCGACGGTTTGATGATTCCAATACGAATCGTTAACATTGGCGCGCGCGTTATCCCCGTGGCGCTTGTAACAGAACCGGCATGTTTCTGACAGTCATCTGACAGTCACATTTCCGTCCTGCTGCACTCCCCCACCCTGCGCCGGCCATGGCCCCGCAAGAACCCTCACCCGTGCCCTCGCTCTGCTTCGCCATCCGTAACCGGCCTGCATGCGATGCACCGGGCAGCTCCTGGTTCCCGGTGCATGACCCGTCTATGCGCCATCCGTGGCATCAGCCGCGTGCTTCCCGTACGGGTTCGTCCGGAGCCGCGTGCTGCCATTCGGGGCGGCGCCCCTTCCCGCAACCTTTTCCCGTTCCTGTGTGAAACCACCTTCTCCCCCTCAGCAGGCGCCCGCCAGTCCATCGCAGGCACCTCAGACGGTCGGGCAGCGTGATGTTGCAGCCACCGGCGTGTTCTCCCCCGCCCAGCTGGGGCAGTCATCGCCGCGCTGGCACATGCTGCCCGCGCTGGGCGGTGTGCTGCTGCTGCACGCCGCGCTGCTGTATGGCATCACGCGCTCCGAACCGGTGCAGGTAGCCGGCGGCGATGACGTGCCCATTTCCGTGGACATCGTCGAAGCGCCCTATCAGCCGCCGGTCATTCCGGAACCGAGCACACCGCCTCCGCCCCCGCCGCCACCCCCGCCTCCTCCGGTCGAACCGGAACCCGAGCCGGAGCCGGTCGTGGCCGAGCCCCCCCCGAAACCCGAGCCCAAGCCCGAGTTCGAGGTGCAGAAGCCCAAGAAACCCAAGCCCAAACCCAAGAAGAAGGAGCCCCCCAAGCCCAAGGAACCGCCTCCGCCGAAGCCACCCGAGCCTTCGCCGCCGGCCCCGCCCGCGCCTCCCGCTCCGCCTGCGCCCCAGGCGCCCCCTTCCCCACCCGTGGAAGGCACGCCCAATGCGCCGGCCGGTGCCACACCGCAGGCAGGACGCGGCACGCCCGGACCGAAAAACGCACCCCGCGTGCTCACCGGCAGGCAGATTGCCTACATTCGTCAGCCCAAGCCGGTGTATCCCGCCTTTTCGAAGCGCGCGGGTGAAACCGGCAAGGTCATCCTGCGCGTGCTGATCGACAAACAGGGCCGCGCGAACAACATCAAGATCGAAAAATCCTCGGGCTTCCCGCGCCTGGACGATGCCGCCGTGGCGGCCGCCCGCGGCGCCCTCTTCTCACCCCTCATGGAAAACGGCGAGCCGCAAGAAGCGCAAGCGATTGTGCCGATCGTCTTTGAACTGGAGAACTGAACGTGAACGAACCCCAACAAACCCTGGGCTTTGCCCACTTCCTGCTGTCGGGTGATGCCATCAGCAAGGGCCTGCTGATCATCCTGCTGGGCATGTCGGTGGTGTCCTGGACGCTGATCCTCGTCAAGGGTGTCACCTACTTCCTGCGCCGACGCCATGCCGAGCGCTTCCTGAAGATGTTCTGGGAGGCCCCGTCCATGCAGGCCGTGGCCAGGGATATCGCCTCCCATGGGGTGCATGATTCCTTCTCCCGCGTGACCGCCAACGCCCTGCAGGCCGTGCAGCACTATGCCCGCACCGGCGCCAACGGTGGCCGCATGGCCGAATCCGGCAGCCCGGCCGACTTCCTCACCCGCACCATCAAGAAGGTGCTGGACGAAGAGACCGTGAGCGCCGAAAACGGCCTGTCCGTGCTGGCCACGGTGGGTGCCACGGCCCCGTTCTTCGGTCTGTTCGGCACGGTGTGGGGCGTGTACCATGCGCTGGTCAACATCGGCCTGAGCGGCTCGGGCGGTCTGGACCAGGTGGCCGGCCCCGTGGGCGAGGCCCTGATCATGACCGGTCTGGGTCTGGCCGTGGCGCTACCCGCCGTCATCGGCTACAACTGGCTGGCCCGGCGCAACCGCGTGGTGTCGGCCAAGCTCGACGCCTTCGCCTTCGAGCTGTTCACCTTCCTGTCGTCGGGCCAGACGCTGAGCGGTCACGCCGGCAACCGTACCGAAACGAAGGAAGCCTGATCGCCGTTTTCCGTTTCTCCGTTCATGGTGCGCTGCAGCCGGCCCCGGGCCGGCAGGCTCCGCGGACATCCAGCCCGGGCCAGTCGCTCTCCCCGGCTGCAGCACACCTCTCCGAAGGACTGACACACCATGGCATTTGCCAGTTTTGATTCCAAAGGCAGCAACTCCCCGATGGGCGAGATCAACATGGTCCCGCTGATCGACGTGATGCTGGTTCTGCTGGTGATCTTCATCGTCACCGCACCGCTGCTCACCAACTCGGTGAAGCTGGCGCTGCCGCGCGCCACCACCGCCCCGTCCGAAAGCAAGCCGGATACCATCGAGTTCTCCATCGATCCGGATGGCAACCTGTTCTGGGGCAAGGACAAGGTCAGCCGCGAAGAGGCCGCCGCCCGCTTCAAGGAAGCCGGCACGAAGGATCCGCAACCGGCCGTGCACCTGCGCGCCGACGAGACCACGCCCTATCGCTATGTGGCCGAGACCATCGTCGATGCCTCGAAGGCCGGGCTTTCCAAGGTAGGCTTCATCACCCAGCCCGAGACCGAGAAGAAATAAGGCGCTTCATCCGGCAAGGCGCCTCATCCAGCCAGGCGCCCGGCGGCCAGTGATGTGACACGGGGATGCCCCTGCACATCGCTGGCCTTTTTGTTCTCAGGGCTGCGTCACAAAGCCCCCACGCTTACGGAATTTTCCATGACAGCTCCCACCCCCACCCTCGACACGCTCACCCCGGCCGATGCCCACGCCTGCTGGCAGATGTGCCAGGCGCTGCGCTGGCCGCACCGCGAGGCCGACCTGCTGCGCTTTCAGCAATGGGCCGAACGGCACGGAGGCACCGTGGCCCTGCGGGCAGACGGGCGCCTGATCGGCTGTGGCTTTGCCTTTTTCTGGGGCGAGACCCACGGCAGCATCGGCATGGTCATCGTCGATGATGCCTGGCAGGGACGCGGACTGGGCAAGCATATGTTCAACCAGCTGCTCGCCCTGCAGGGCAAACGCAGTGTGACCCTGCAGGCCACCCAGGCCGGGCTGCCGCTCTACGAAAGGATGGGCTTCCATGCCACCGGACGGGCGCGGCAGTTTCACGGCATATGGCAGCCGGCGGCAGAAAGCCTGCTGCCAGGCAGCCTGGCGGGGTCGGCCCCGGCGGAAGCCCCCCCGGCGAGAGAAGGTGTGACAGCCGGCGTGACGGGGGCCATGCACGCAGCGGTCGCAGAACCTGCTGCAAGGACAGAACCCACCGCAGATACGCAACCTGCCGCAGGACGGTTCCGTACAGCCTGTACTGCAAATTCATCCCAGGCCAGCCATCTCCGCCCGCTGCAGCCCGCCGACCTGCCGGCCCTGCTGGACTGGGACAGTGCCGCGCGCGGCATCAGCCGCCAGTGGCTCATCCGCGACCTGCTGCAGGGCCTGCAGCCCGATGAACGCTGCACGGTGAGCACGACGGCCGGCGGGCAGATCGACGGCTACGGTGTGCTGCGCCGCTTCGGGCGGGGCTGGGTGCTGGGGCCGCTGCTGGCCCGGGATGAATCGCACGCCCAGGCCCTGATCCGGCATCTGACGGCCGACCATGCCGGCCAGTTCATCCGCATCGATCTGGCGGCTGACATGCTGGCCTTTGCAGCGCACGGCAGTCAGGCCCCCGGCCCGCAGCTCGGCGCCTGGCTGCAGGCGCAGGGGCTGGCCATGGTGGACGAGCCCGTCACGATGACTCGCCCGGGCACGATGACTGCGGAAACGCCGCCCCCCGCCATGGCTGGTACGACACGAACGACAGCGACGACTGGTGCGACAGAACCCGGTTCCGGCATCGCATCGGGCAGCGTTGCAGCAGGCGTTACCATCACTGGGGTACAGCCGCCCCACGCACCGGGTTTCTGCGCGCTGGTGGCCCAGGCCATCAGCTGATCCGGCGGTGGCGCCGATCCTGTGGGGCATCGGCCGATCCTGCGGGGAGCATCAGCTGATCCTGCAGGCGTCATCAGCTGATCCGGCGGATTCGTCTGCTTTGCGCCCGTCGTTCCCGTCGCATGCTGCCCCCAAACCATCGGTGAACCGTCCGCCCCCCTCACGCCCCGTTCCCTTTCCCTGCGAGGTCATCCGCCCATGTCATTCACCCGTCCCTTCCCCCGCCCCCTGCTGACCGCTGCCCTGGGCGCCCTGGCCATGGGTCTGATGGCCCCCGCCTTCGCCGCCAAGAAGGAAGTGACCGACATCGAGGGACGCAAGGTGACCATCGCGTCGCCGGCCAAACGGGTGCTGCTGGGCTTTTACTACGAAGACTACATGGCCATTGGCACGGAAAAGGCCTTCGACCGGGTGGTCGGCCTGTCGCGCGAGGGCTGGGAGGGCTGGCGGCCAGCCAGCTGGGCCCTGTTCACGGCCCATCGTCCGTCGCTGAAGAAGCTTCCCGACGTGGGCGATGTCGAGACCCAGAGCTTTTCCGTGGACAAGGTGCTGGCGCTGCGTCCGGATGTGATCGTGCTGGCCCGGTGGCAGTACCGCAGCCTGGGCGCCGATGCCGACCGCCTGCAGCAGGCGGGCATTCCCATCGTGGTGGTGGACTACAACGAAGAGACCGTGGCCAGCCATGTTGCCAGCACGCTGCTGATCGGCGAAGTCACCGGCCAGCAAAAGCGCGCCCGCAAGATTGCCGACGAGTACCGCAGTGCCGTCGAAGCGGTGCAGGCCCGCATCGAGCAGGCTGGTCTGCCCAAACCGAAGGTCTATGCCGAATTCGGCAACAAGGGGCCATCCGAATACAGCTTCGCCTACGGCCGCAGCCAGTGGGGCGCCCTGATCGACCTGGCCGGCGGCGACAACATTGCCGCTCCCTACGTCCAGTACTGGGGGCCGATGAACCCGGAACAGATCATTGCCGCCAAACCGGAGGTCATCCTGATCACCGGCACGGAAAGCAGCAAGGTTCCCACCGCCATGCGCATGGGCATCGACGTGAGCCGCGAGGATGCCCTCGAGCGGCTGGAGAGCTTTGCGCAGCGTCCGGGCTGGAGCAGCCTGCCCGCCGTCCGCAGCAAGCGCATTCATGGTGCGTACCAGGGGGCCTCACGCTCGGTGGCCGACTATGCGTCGGTACAGTACATCGCCAAGGCGGCCTATCCGTCACTGTTCCAGGACATCGATCCGCAGGCCAGTTATCTGGGTTTCTACAAACGCTGGCTGCCGGTCGTACCGCGTGGGACGTTTTACGTCGAGCCCGAAACTGGCCACTGAGACACCGGAAAAACAGCGCTTCCCGCACCGGTCGCTCTCACAGCGGCCGGCATCCGGCACATACCGCCACCATGGCATTTTTGCCCCACCGTAGCACTTGCCCCCACCCTGGCGACAGGCCAGAATACCACTGCCCGTTTACGGCCAGCGACCAGCGCTCAGCGCTCGTTCGACGAACCCATCCACCAGCCGGAACGGGCGTCCTGCCCCAGCAGCTCCCACAGCACCGGCATGGCTTCCTTCAGGCTGGGGGCCAGCGTGTACGGCGGGTTGATCACGAACACGCCGCTGCCGTAGAGCCCGTAACCATCTTCCGGCGGGGCGCTGACCTGCAGGCGCACATCCAGCCAGTCGGTCAGGCCGGGCAGCCTGGGCAGGTTTTCGAGCAGCAGCATCAGCTCGCGACGGCGCACGAGCGGGTACCAGAGCATCATCGTGCCGGTGGCAAAGCGCTCCAGCGCCTCGATCAACGTGCGGCGCGCCTTCGAATAGTCGCGCTTGTCCTCGTAGGACGGGTCGATGACGACCAGCCCGCGGCGCGACACCGGCGGCAGCAGCGCCTTCAGCCCGGCAAAGCCGTCCTCGCCGAACACCTGCACCTGCCGGCGCCCAGCCGCGGCCAGATTGTTCTGCAGCGCGCGGATCTCGCTGGGATGCGCCTCGAAGCAGCGCAGCCGGTCCTGCGGGCGCATGGCCTGCAGCGCCAGCCAGGGCGACCCCGGATACCAGCGCGGCAGGCGGCCGGCACGCACCACCTTTCCGGACGGCGCGCCAGCCATCAAAGCTGCCCCAGCTGCACGCCTCTCCGCACCGGCTTCCACAGGCCCACCGGCACGAGCGGAGCCCGCCTTCGCTTCCCGTTCCCCCCGGCCTGCGACGCCCCGCTGCTGGCCATGCGCCGCATCGAAACGCGCCACGGCCTCGCAGTAATCCTTCAGCAGCGGCGGCAGCTTCTTCACCGGCCACAGGGCCTCGATGCCACTGGCGTACTCGGCATTCTTGCGGGCCTGGGCGGCATCGAGCCGGTACAGGCCAGCACCGGCATGGGTATCGAACACCCAGAACGCCTTGTCCTTCTGGGCCAGGTGACGCAGGATGGCCACCAGGATGGCGTGCTTGAGCACGTCGGCATGATTGCCGGCGTGAAAGACATGGCGATAGCTGAACATGGGAGGCGCCTGGGGCGTGTTATGAACGCATGCTGGTCAGCGCGTGTATGAACTCATGACACGCGCTACACGTCTTCCGGCTTGACGATGGTGCGCACCCGCTTGTGGCGCACCACCACCACCCCGGCGGGCGGAGGCGGCGCCCGGCGCGGGGCCGCACCGGCCGGACGCGATGCCGACAGGCGTGAGCCCTCGATGCGGCCGCCCGCCTCCCGGTTGATTTCCACCCGGGGCCGCGGCGCTGTTTCGATGGCCGGCTGCCGCCAGACGCGGGGGGCCTGGCCGGCACCATGGGCACGGGTACCGCCATCCATCTCGGGACGGCCTCCCTCGTCGCGCTGGCCGGAGCGGCCACCGACCGTGCGGGCTGGCTTGCGGGCGGACGACGACGGCCGGCTGCCGCCGCGCTTCTGGGCACGCATCACGCTGCTGACGGCGTGGTGATAGAGCGCCACCTCGCCGCTGCGGGTCTGCAGCAGTAGCATGTTGGAATCGAACGAACGGATCTGGCCGTGCAGGCAGGTACCGGTGACCAGATAGACATCCACCCAGGTCCGTGCACGGCGCAGACCGTTGAGCATGGTGAACTGCTGGTTCAGCAGAGGCAGCGCATCGTCGGCATCGGGGCCGGACGGTGGCGCCGGCGGGGCGAGTCCGTCCGCGGGAGACAGGCTGGAGGAAGGACCGTCACCCGCTCCGGACGGCGCTGCCTCCCGTGCGGGTGATTCCGCGTTCTGTTCGGCTGCATCACTTCCGCTCACAGACTTCCTCCGTTGTACTCGCATTTGAATGAACACAGAAAGCCCACGAGCCGGAACACAGGCGTCTGGGCATGACCCCTGCAATTATCGGCCCGATCAGGGCCGCAGGGCAAACGGCCCCTTCACGAGCCGTAGCACCCGGCAACACATACCCACAAAACAGGCTGGCCCTTCCCCCTGGAGCGGAAAGGCCGGGGCACGGAGCCACGTCGGCGCATGACATGCACGGCTGCGAAGACCCCACGCTGCGGGCGCGCACTTTCCGCCCCGGCAGCGCCTCACCCAGCAGCACCTCACCCAGCAGCACCTCACCCAGCAGCACCTCACCCAGGAGCACCCCGTTCAGCAGCACCCCACCTTGCCGCGCCCGCCGTAGCGGGCGTCCTGACGGTTGCGAAAGAACTCCTCGTAGCTCATGGGGGTCTGCCCGGGATGCACGCGCTGCACGTGGGCCACATAGCGCTCGTAATCGGGCATACCCACCATCAGCCGCATGGTCTGGCCCAGATAGCGCCCGCCGGTTCCCAGCGAGCGCCTGAGCGCAGCACCGAACACCGAGCCGCCCGCCTGGCGCGCCCGCGCGCCTGCAGCCGCAATGGCCGCGGCTTCGTGCTTGCCCTCCGCCATGTCAGTGTCCTCCCGGACCGGCGGCCGCCTCGGCCGGCAGCGGTTCATACGGCATTTCGGCCGTGGAGGGTTCGGGGCGACGGCGGGCTTCCATCACGGACTTCACGCCAAACACCGCCACGCTCACCACCACCAGCATGAACAGGCCGCACAGCGCTGCATCGACATAATCGTTGAACAGCACCTGCTGCATCTGTTCAAGCGATTTGGCCGGCGCCAGCACCTTCTGCTCGGCCAGCGCTTCCGAATACTTGCGGGCGTGGGCGAGGAAGCTGATTTTCGGGTTCTCGTGAAAGAGTTTCTCCCAGCCGGCCGACAGCGTGCAGACCAGCAGCCAGATGGTGGGCAGGATGGTCACCCAGGCATAGCGGTCTTTCTTCATGCGGTAGAGCACCACCGTACCCAGCACCAGCGCCACCGCAGCCAGCATCTGGTTGGCAATGCCGAACAGCGGCCACAGCGTGTTGATGCCCCCCAGCGGATCGACCACGCCCTGATAGAGGAAGTAGCCCCAGGCCGCCACGCACAGGCCGGTGGCCACCAGGTTGGCCATCAGCGAGTCGGTCCGGCGCAGCGACGGCGCCACCGTGCCCAGCAGATCCTGCAGCATGAAGCGGCCGGCACGGGTACCGGCATCGACCGCCGTCAGGATGAACAGCGCCTCGAACAGGATGGCGAAGTGGTACCAGAAGGCCATCATCGCCTTGCCGCCAATGGCCTGGTGCAGGATCTGCGCCATGCCCACCGCCAGCGTCGGCGCGCCACCGGCCCGCGACAGGATGGTGTGCTCGCCCACATCCTTCGCCGTGGCCACCAGCACATCCGGCGTGATCACGAAGCCCCAGCTGGAGACCGTCTGGGCCACCGCCTCGGGTGTCGTGCCGATGAGAGCTGCCGGGCTGTTCATGGCAAAGTACACGCCCGGATCGATGACGGAGGCCGCCACCAGCGCCATGATGGCCACGAACGATTCCATCAGCATGCCCGCATAACCGATGAAGCGGGCCTGACGCTCGTTCTCGAGCAGCTTGGGCGTGGTGCCCGACGAGATCAGCGCATGGAAGCCCGACACCGCCCCGCAGGCAATGGTGATGAACAGGAACGGGAACAGATCCCCCGACCACACCGGGCCGGTGCCGTCGATGAACTTCGTGACGGCCGGCATCTGCAGGCTGGGGGCCACCACCAGAATGCCCAGGGCGAGGCCCACGATGGTGCCGATCTTCAGGAAGGTGGACAGGTAGTCACGCGGGGCCAGCAGCAGCCACACCGGCAGGATGGAGGCCACCGCGCCATAGCCGATCAGGATCCAGGTCAGCGTCTTGCCGTCGAGGTCGAACATCGGCCCCCAGGTGGGGCTCTCGGCCACGTTCTGGCCCAGCATGATGGCCAGCATCAGCAGCACGAAGCCGATCAGCGAAATCTCGCCGATGCGCCCCGGGCGGATGTAGCGCAGGTACACCCCCATGAAAATGGCAATCGGAATGGTGGCCGACACCGTGAACAGCCCCCACGGCGAGTGCGCCAGTGCCTTCACCACGATGAGGGCCAGCACGGCCAGGATGATCACCATGATCATGAACGTGCCAACCAGCGCGATCACGCCCGGCACCGGCCCCAGTTCGGCCTTGACCAGATCGCCCAGCGAACGGCCATCGCGGCGCACGGAAATGAACAGCACGATGAAATCCTGCACCGCACCGGCAAACACCACGCCCGCCAGAATCCACAGCATGCCCGGCAGATAACCCATCTGCGCGGCCAGCACCGGCCCCACCAGCGGCCCGGCCCCGGCAATGGCTGCAAAATGGTGGCCGAACAGCACATATTCATTGGTGGGCACGAAATCGAGCCCGTCATTGTGTTTCCAGGCCGGCGTCATCCGCGTGCCATCCAGCCCCAGAACCCGGTCCGCGATGAACAGACTGTAATAGCGGTAACCGATCAGATAGACGCAGACGGCGGCAATCACCACCCACAGGGCGTTGATGGTTTCTCCGCGCGAGAGTGCCACCACCCCCAGCGCCCACGCCCCCAGCAGGGCGGCAACCCACCAGCCCAGCTGATGGAACCAGGGCGAACGCTTCGAGGGATCAGAACCGGAAGCTGACATGGTTTTCTGTCTCCGAAAATGCCGGCCAACCCGCACCGGCGACATGTTGATGAAGAACGGAACCTGCGCGGGACAGATGCATCCATGAGGCGCATACCCCAAAGACATGTACCCATGACACGTACCCATCGGGACATGTGCGTCGCATGAAGCATGCATCAATGGGACTGCGCTCCTGAAGCGCCCTGTGCCCGGCGGCCGCCCGCAGTTATTTTGCATCCATCACCCATGCTCATGAAACATCACGTGCGAGAAACATCCGGCTGTTAGGCTGACGGTTTCGTCCTGCCCGATGCACCGGCAACGCCACGGCACCGGACAGACGGCATCCACCCTCTTTCCCCGACAACCGCGCTGTACGCTGCGTTTTTGCAGGATCTGCCGCCATTGCCGGCATCGGCCGTAACGGGCGGCAGCGGCCGGCTCCGGTCAATCCCTGTCTTTACCCGTACGGGCCGGATCCGCACAATGGGCCCGGGCCACCGGCCAGGGAAAGGGCATTCTGCCGAAAGGCACGCCTTTCATCCCATATTGCAAAAACACACGTCATCATATGCAAGGAAACCACCCATGACCGTCGCTGCCATCGATGATCCCGCCCTCGTCGCAGAACTCGTCCCCACCGGCCGCCTGCGCGCCGTCATCAACCTCGGCAACGCCCTGCTGGCCCACCGTCAGCCCGACAGTCCCGAGCCGGCTGGTGTCTCGGTCGATTTGGCCCGCAGCCTCGCCCGCCTGCTGGGGGTGGAGCTGGATCTGATCCCGGTGAACATCGCGGCCGAGGCCGTGGCCGCCGTCACGGAGGAGCGGGCCGACATCGGCTTCTTTGCCATCGACCCGGAGCGCGGGGCCGGCATCGGCTTCACGGCACCCTATGTGCTCATCGAGGGCGCCTATCTGGTGCTCAAGAACTCTCCGCTGACCGACAATGCCCAGGTCGATGCCGAGGGGCACCGGATCGTGGTCGGCAAGGGCAGTGCCTACGACCTCTGGCTCACCCGGAACATCCGGCATGCCACCCTGGTGCGCGCCGCCTCCTCCCAGGCCGTGGTCGACACCTTCATGGCCGACCGGCTGGACGTGGCCGCCGGCGTGCGCCAGCAGCTGGAAGCCGACGCCGCCCGCGTGCCCGGCCTGCGCCTGCTGCCCGGCCGCTTCATGGTGATCGAACAGGCCATGGGCCTGCCGAAGGGGCGCAGCGAGCGCGCCGCCGGCCTGCTGAAGAGCTTCGTCGAGCACGCGAAGGCCAGCGGCGCCGTGGCCGCCGCCCTGCAGGCCCATCATATTCATGGGGCCAGCGTGGCCCCGGCGGCCACCCAGCCCTGATGGGGCTCCCTGCCCGACCGGCTGTCAGGCAGGCGTGACACAATCATCGGACGAGGGCCGCCGGGCCCCCGTCCGGTTTGACAGCGGGGCGGCCCTGCAGGCATCCTTCGGCCCGGCCACACTGCAGCAAAAACCCGGCAACACACCCTGATTCATCAAGAAAGGGCAATTTGCGCATAACATTGAGGGTTTCCACTGAAATCGGCCTCTACGACGGACGGATCCGCACAAGGGGGCCCCGTGGCCTCCTGGCCCGTCAGCCCGACGGCCAGCCCGCCCGTTCCAAGGACTGACATGACCGCGTTCGCCCCCCAAAACAGCTACTCCAAGGAAGAACTGATCGCCTGCGGCAAGGGCCAGCTCTTCGGCCCAGGCAATGCCCGCCTGCCCCTGCCCAACATGCTGATGGTCGACCGCATCGTCGAGATCAACAAAACGGGCGGCAAGTTCCACAAGGGCGAGATCATCGCCGAGCTGGACATCAGCCCGGATCTGTGGTTTTTTGGCTGCCACTTCGAGAGCGACCCCGTCATGCCCGGCTGCCTGGGGCTGGACGCCATGTGGCAGCTGGTCGGTTTCTACCTGGGCTGGACCGGTGCCCCCGGCCGCGGCCGTGCGCTGGGCTGCGGCGAGGTCAAGTTCAGCGGCCAGGTCCTGCCCACCCACAAGAAGATCACCTATCACATCCACATGAAGCGCGTGATGAACAGCAAACTGGTGCTGGGCATTGCCGACGCCGAGATGAGCGTGGATGGCCGCAAGATCTACGAAGGCAACGGCCTGCGTGTGGGCCTGTTCACCAGCACGGATGACTTCTAACCAGCCCCCCTGCCCCCTGTTCCTTCCTGTGCAGCATTCACATCGCCCGTCACGCAAGCATCCGGGAGCCATAGCATGAAACGCGTCGTCGTCACCGGCATCGGCATCGTCTCCAGCCTGGGCAACAACTGCCAGGAAGTCCTGGCGTCGTTGCGCGGCCTGAAGTCCGGCATCACCTCCGACCCAACCTACCGGGAAATGGGCCTGCGCTCCCAGGTGGCCGGCAACATCGCCATCGACACGAAGGAACACATCGACCGCAAGGTCGTGCGTTTCATGGGCAATGCGGCCGCCTATACCTACATCGCCCTGAAGGAAGCCATCGCCCAGGCGGGCCTCACGCCGGAACAGGTCTCGAACATCCGCACCGGCATCGTGGCCGGCAGCGGCGGCGCCTCCTCGTCGTCGCAGGTCGAACTGGCCGACACGCTGCGGGCCAGCGGCGTCAAGCGCGTGGGTGCCTATGGCGTCACCAAGTGCATGGGCTCCACCGTCTCGGCCTGTCTGGCCACGCCCTTCCAGATCAGGGGCGTCAACTACTCCATCAGCTCGGCCTGCTCCACCAGCGCCCACTGCATCGGCAACGCTGCCGAACTCATCCAGCTGGGCAAGCAGGACATCGTCTTTGCCGGTGGCGGCGAAGAAGTCTCGTGGCAGATGAGCATGCTCTTCGACGGCATGGGTGCCATGTCCTCGCGCTACAACGACACCCCGGAACTGGCCAGCCGCGCCTACGACGCCGACCGTGACGGCTTCGTCATCTCCGGCGGCGGCAGCATGCTGGTGCTGGAAGAGTACGAACACGCGAAAGCCCGTGGCGCGAACATCCTGTGTGAACTCACCGGCTACGGCGCCACCTCCGACGGCTACGACATGGTCCAGCCCTCCGGCGAGGGCGCCGTGCGCTGCATGCAGATGGCCCTGGCCCAGCACGGTGGCAAGGTCGACTACATCAACGCCCACGGCACCTCCACCCCGGTGGGCGACACCAAGGAGCTGGAGGCCATCCGCGCCACCTTCGGCAACGACATCCCGCCGATCAGCTCCACCAAGTCGCTGTCGGGGCACGCGCTGGGGGCCGCCGGCTCCAACGAGGCCATCTACGCCATCCTGATGATGCAGAACGGCTTTGCCTGCGGCAGCGCCAACATCCAGAAACTGGACGAGAAGGCCGAGGGCATGCCCATCCTGCGCGAGAACCGCGACGTGTCGCTCGACGCCGTCATGTCCAACAGCTTCGGCTTTGGCGGCACCAACGCCACCCTGATCTTCAAACGGGTCTGATATCGCCCCTATCCGCCGGCCGCTCCGGGATGGCCGGCACGGCGCATGTCGTGAACCCATTCCGCCCCGCACGGGCAAACGGGTGCACGAACCGCCCTAACCTTCCTCACCCACTTTCCCTGCTTCAGGAGAACACCATGGCCTACAAGCTGCCCACACTGGGCTACGCCTACGATGCGCTCGAACCCCACATCGACGCGCAGACGATGGAAATCCACTACACCAAACACCACCAGACCTACGTCAACAACCTGAATGCCGCCCTGGAAGGCGCCGGCATCGCCACCGACGAGCCGGTGGATGCCCTCATCGCCTACCTCGACAACCTGCCGGAAGCCATCCGCGGCGCCGTGCGCAACAATGGTGGCGGCCATTCCAACCACAGCCTGTTCTGGTCCATCATGGGCCCCAACAAGGGTGGCAAGCCCACCGGCGCACTGGCCAGCGCCATCGACCGTGACCTGGGCGGTTTCGATGCCTTCAGGGACGCCTTCACCAAGGCCGCGCTGACCCGCTTCGGCAGCGGCTGGGCCTGGCTGTCGGTCGATGCCAATGGCAAGCTGGTGGTCGAAAGCTCGCCCAACCAGGACAACCCGCTGATGGGCAAGGTGGCCGGCATGAGCGGCAACACCCCGGTGCTGGGCCTGGACGTGTGGGAGCACGCCTACTACCTGCACTACCAGAACCGCCGTCCCGACTACATCGCCGCGTTCTACAACGTGATCGACTGGGACGAAGTGGCCCGCCGTTACGACGCCGCCAAAGGCTGAGCCTCACCTGCGCATCGAGCCCAAACCCGCCCCTCCGGCGGGTTTTTTTGTGCGTGCGCCAGCCGCAGGCAACACTTCCCAGAAAAACAACGCATTCCACCGGCCATCCTCTCCCCGCCAGCCGGCCATCTGCGCTCACCGCCATTTCCCTTGTCATTCACAAATACAGCACAAAAACCACATCACCCAAAAACCGCTCCGCCCCGCGCAAGCAGCGCCCGGCCACTCATCGCCCCGTGATTCCCACCAGTCGAAAGGCCCGGAAAAACCGTTTGTTTGTTGCCGAAACACAGGCCCCGTGCCATGGGCTGCCGCCCCAAAAATACGCACAATGAAAATCCGTCGGCAGCGAATCATCCCTTCCCTGTCACGGCAAAAGATATCCGACCCGCCCCTGCGACACGCCGGTTTTTCGCAGCCCGGGCCGGATTCAACCGGCAGGCATTCCCACACAGAGGGCCCGAATGAGCGGCAAGCAGCACAACCAGGTCGACCGATCCCGTAATCACCCGGCGCAGGCGCCCATGACACCACCGGGCGTACGCAGGCGCGCCCTGCGCTGGACGGCCCCCATGCTCGGCGCCTGTGCCCTCGCCCCCATGGCCGTCTGGGCCGAAACGCCCATCACCAGCCCGCTGGACTCCAGCCACGTCGACCTGCAGCGCGTCACCGTGCCCGACACGCCCATCGGTGTGCTGGCCGAGCCGCCCGTGGCCCCGCTGCAGCATGGCATTGCCCGCATCACCGTCGAGGTGGACCGCAACGACGTGCCTGCCGACGGCCAGAGCCCGGTCAAACTGACCATTCGCGTCTTCGATGCCGACAACCAGGCGGTGCGTGGCGAATCCTTCGTCAACATCGAAACCTCCGGCGGCCGCCTGCAGCTGCCCGGCGCCCGCAGCGACGAGAAGGGCCTGTTCCCGGCCGACCTGAACCCGCTGGAACCCGGCATGCGCGTGGCGCTGAACAATGGCCATGCCACCGTGCTGCTGCTGGCGCCGGCCGCCCCACAGACGGTGGAACTGCGTGTGTCCGCCGGCCCCGTACAGGTGGTGGGTGACATCGATTTCGTGCCCGAGCTGCGCGACATGATCGCCGTGGGCTTCATCGAGGGGGTCATCTCCCTGCGCCGCGACCGTTCCCTGCGTCTGGACGAAGCCCGCCCCAGCGACGGCTTCGAGGACCAGATCCGCACCTGGAGCCGCGAGAGCCACGATGGCAAGCGCAGCGCCGCCGCCCAGAGCGCCTTCTTCCTGAAGGGCAAGGTGCGCGGCGACACGCTGCTGACCATGGCCTACGACAGCGAACATCCCGACAACGACCGCCTGTTCCGCGACCTCGACCCCGAGCGCTGGTACCCCGTCTACGGCGACAGCAGCCAGACCGGGTTCGATGCCCAGAGCAACAGCCGCCTCTACGTCCGGCTGGACAAGAACAAAAACTACCTGCTGTACGGCGACATCGTCACCGGCAGCGGCTTTTCCGAACGGGCCGGCCAGGGGCGCGTCGCCCGCCTGCAGCGCCGTGACCTCGGCCAGTACGAGCGCGCCCTGACCGGCGTGCGCGGCCACGTGGAAGGCAGGCGCGGCTTCTTCGACAGCTTTGCCGCCTACGACAGCCTGCGCCAGGTGGTGGAAGAATTTCCGGGCCGCGGCATTTCCGGCCCCTACACCGTCACCAACGCTGCCAGCGCCGTGGTGGGCACCGAACAGGTCGTGCTGGTCACCCGGGACCGGCATGCCCCGTCGCGCATCCTGAAGACCCAGCCACTGACCCGCTTCACCGACTACACCTTCGAGCCCTTCAGCGGCCGCATCCTGCTCAATCGCCCGCTCCCCTCACTGGACGAAAACCTCAACCCCATGTCCGTACGGATCACCTACGAGGTGGACCAGGGCGGCGAGCGCTACTGGGTCTACGGCGTCAGCGGCCAGGTGCAGCCCACCGAAGGCGGCGACATGGGCGGCTCCTGGGTGAAGGACCGCAACCCGCTGGCCCCGTTCGAAATGGGGAGCGCCAACGTCGGCACCACGCTCGGTGACAAAGGCTGGGCGCGCGCCGAAATCGCCCGCACCAAAACCACCGCCGATGCCGTCGGCGGCCACCGCTACAACCTCGACCCCACGAAGCTCGCAGGCGGTGACGGCCAGGTCGCCGGCAATGCCTGGCGTGCCGAAGCCGGCTACGAGGGCGACCGGGGCGCCATCGGTGTCTGGTATGGCCAGAGCGACGAAGGCTTCAACAACCCCGCCTCCTCCTTTGCCGGCGGCCAGCGCCAGGCCGGCCTGGAGGCCCGGCGCATCCTGCGCGAGGCCGTTGCCATGGCCGAAGCCAACCGCCATGCCGGAGAAGCCGCGGCCCTCGCAGCCGCCGCGCAATCCGGCAGCGAGCATGACGACCCCACGGCAACCACAGGCACAAGCACTGGCACTGGCACGAGTCCTGACGACTGCTCGCGCCAGGACACCCACACCCGCTCCGGCCGCAACGACGGCACGCAGGACCACGCCTCCGCGACGGACGGCTGCAGCACATCCACACCCCAGCCCGACAGCCAGATCGGTGTGGCCGTCTACACCCGCGGCAACTTCGTCGAGGACCGCCAGACCCAGGCCGAGCGCACCCAGATCCAGGCCGGCGTCCAGCTGGACCTGAGCCCGAAGGTACGCCTGGAACTGGGCGCCAACCGCGTCGATGAGAAAGCTGGCACCACCGCCACCGGCGGCCTCGTCATCGCCAGCAACCTCACCGCACCCTACGGCATCGGCGTGGTCGATCAGGGCTTCGGCGGCGGCCTGTACGGCAGCAGCAACAGCGCGCTCGACCCGATCCGCGGCGAAACCCTCTACAACACCGGCAGCGGCTGGAGCACCGGCTACGGCAGCAGTGTGGGCACCGGCCTGGCCGGCGTGCCCGTCGAATACACCGCCGCGCAGATCGGCCTGTCCATCCTGCCCGTCACCCGCTGGCGCATCGGCGCCGAAGTGGAGCAGGATGTCTCGCACCGCGAGCACCGCCGCGCTGCCCTCGGCACCAGCTACCAGCTCAAGGAAAAGACCCGTCTGTTCGGCCGCTACGAATGGAACACCGGCCTGTCCAGCGTGGCCACCAGCAGCACCGTGGTCGATCCGCTGACCGGCGCCCGCAAGGCCAGCCCCTACCGCAGCAGCGCCTTCGTGTTCGGCATCGACACCGAATACATGGAAGATGGCAACGTCTACAGCGAATACCGCATGTACGACGCCATCAGCGAAAAACAGGCACAGTGGGCCAACGGCATCCGCAACACCTGGCGCATCTCGCCGAAACTCAGCCTGCAGACCGGCGCCGAACACCTGAAGGTGCTCGACGGCACCGACCGCAACGCCACCGCCATCACCACCGGCCTCCAGTGGAAACCCAACGGCCTGTGGCAGGTTGCCAACCGGCTGGAATGGCGCCACACCGGCGGACAGCGCGTGACCGATGGCAACACCACCGCGCAGGCCGATCCGTACCTGCGCGGCTACGACAGCTGGCTGTCCACCCTCAGCCTGTCGCGCAAACTGAACGAAGACTGGACAGCGCTGATCCGCAACTATTACCTGCTGAACGACTTCGACGGCAACGCCCCCAAACGCTACGAAAACCGCTTTCAGCTGGGTCTGGCCTTCCGCGACACCGAAACCAACCGCACCAACACCCTGTTCCGCTACGAATGGTGGAAACGGCGCGATCCTGTGCTGGGCACCGGTGACGCCGGCAACACGGAGGCCGCATCCGACGGCTATGAAAAACACATCGCCAGCGTCGTGTCCGACTGGCACCCCAGCCGCAACTGGTGGCTGACCGGGCGGCTGGCCGGCAAGCGCCAGACCGACCGCTTTGCCGATGCCGGTCGCAGCACCTTCCGCGCCTGGCTGGCCGGTGGCCGCATCACCTACGGGCTGACCGAGCGCTGGGACGTGAGCGCACTGGCCTACCGCCTGTGGAGCCCGCGCCTGAACAGCCAGAATGCAGCCGGTGCCGAAATCGGCTACCTGCTCACCTCGAACCTGTGGCTGTCGGCCGGCTACAACTGGACGGGCTTCCGCGATCACGACCTGACCGGTTCCGAATACACCAGCCGGGGCGCCTACCTGCGCCTGCGCTTCAAGTTCGACGAGCGGCTGTTCAGCGGCAACGATCCGGACGTGAACCGCACGCTGGACCGCTGACATCATGACGCAAACAGTAGTCCCGCTCGCGCCTTCCTCCATCCACGCCGCACACCAGCCGCCTGCCAGCGGGCAGCCCATCCCGTCATCGATGAAAGCCACGCATCCGGGCAGCATCACCGGCGCATGCCCCCTGCCCCGCCGGCAGTCGCTGGCGGCTGCGGTCATGGCGGCACTGGCCCTGTGGGGCGCGCCCGCCCACGCCGCCCTGACCGCCGTGGCCTACACCATCGAAGCCGATGGCACCCCGGGCTGGGACGGCAGCGACGGCCCCGGCCTGGACAGCGGCCCCCGCAACGGCCGCGTGCGCACCCACGACGAAGTCACCTACCGGGTGGCCATTTCCTATTCGGGCGGCACGAAAAACGCGCGCATCACCCTGACCCTGCCGAAACAGGCCGATGGCACCCCCATGGCCGAATGGCCGAAGGCCGTGGAAGGCTGTGCCAGCGGCTCCAGCGTCTCGGCCGACCGCCAGACCCTGACCTGCGTGCTGGACGACTTTTCCGGCTCGGGTACCCAGGCCACCGACTTCCGGGCCACCATCCTCGGCACCGTGGCCAATGGCACCGCCATGCCGGCCCCTACCCTGCAGGCGGGCGAACAGAACGCCCCGGCCGTGATGCCACCGGCCCTGCCCGGCCCGCTGACCATCAGCGCCGCGCCCTTCTACGACGTGGTGATCGACAGGACCTATCCCGGTGATCCCAAGGCCCACGCGTTTCAGGAAGCCGGTGGCCCCGGGGGCCGGGACGGTTTCTATCACCGCATGCTGGTGGGCCTGCTGGCACGCAATCCCGGCGGCCACGGCAAGAAGGGCGTCGAAGCGCTCGACCCCGGCCAGCCCGTCACCATCGACCTCGATGTCAGCGGCTACCCGCAGTCCGTACGCCTGGACAACTGGCGCACGGCCGCCAATACCCCCAACGCGGCAGACCGCCCTTCCGGTTCTTTCCAGACCGGCCAGGGCTGCGGCAGCACCTGGGTACGCGGCAGCACACCGGGCCTGCTGGCCGGTGGCCCCCTCAACATGTACCAGCGCGTGCTGGACCTGGGGCCGGACACGGGCAACACCCCCACCATCGTCGCCAACGGGGGCACCTGCGTGGCCACCCGCACGGCCGACGGTCTGCCCACCAGCCAGCGCGTACAGATCCGCATCAGCGGCATCGACACCAGCCTGAAGCACACCCCTACCCACAAGCACCCCAGCTTTGCCATCGATGCCAGCGATTTCTGGGTGTCCAACAAGGCGGTCGTGTTCTGGACCGACATTGCCGACTACCCCGTCCAGCAGCAGATCGACCACACCCTGAAACTGGCCGCCATCAGCGCCCGCTCCCTCAGCGGACAGCCCATCCAGAACGTACGCACCAGCAACGACAGCTTCACCTATCCGCTGGTCAACCAGATCGAGGGACGCGCCAGCAAGATCTGGTTTCCCGATACCTCGCTGCCCCTGCCGGAAGGCGGCACGGTGCGCGAGCCCACCTACAGGGAAGACGCCATCGTCGACTACATGGCACCGGGGCAGCACGTGGGCAGCCGCATCTCCTTCAGCAACCGGGGCAGCGTGGCCTACCGGAACATCGTCCTGTGCGAGGTGATCGACCGCTCGGCCTTCGACCTGGGCAGCAACTTCAGCGCCTGGGACGTGTACAACGACAGGCGTGGTCAGGGCACCGTGGAATACGGCGTACGCCCGGGCTCGCCGTACTTTGCCAGCACCGACAGCGCCAGTGGCCCCACCTTCAAGGATACATCCCCCGGTGGACGCTCCGACTACAGCCGGGCCACCTGCAATGACCCCGGCATCGTCTGGTACGCCCGGCCGGAAGAGGCCCGGGCCGCCGGCGGCCCCACCTACATCCGTGCCACGCTGGCCCACCAGGCCGGCGGCAAGGGCTATCACCTGTTCGTGCAGGGCCTGAAACTGCGCACCACCTGGGCCAGTACCGTCCAGGTCCTGGCACCGCAGGCCGGCACGCGCGTGCAGGGCGAAGTCATTGCCGAGAACACCGTGCTGCGCAACCGCGCCTGGGTCCATGCCGACAACATGCCCGCCACGGAAGTCCAGCGCTTTGCCGCCCTGCGCGATCACCTGCAGGTCAAGCGGGTCCGGACCATCACGCGCGTGAACAACGACATCATTGCGCCCGCCGGTGCCGCCACCCAGCCCGTGGCCGCCGGCCAGATCGTGACCTTCCAGCTCCAGCCGCGCTACGCCACCCTGGTGCCCCCGCAGCCCGGCACCGTGACCGTCACCGACTTTCTGCCGGCCGGCCTCATCTACCAGGCAGGCTCGGGAACCCGCGGTGGCCAGCCGGACGAACCCGTCGTGGAAACGGACACCGCCACCGGCCAGACGAAACTGACGTGGACCTACGACAACGTCACCCCCCATTTCGGCCCCGACGCAGACGAGGCCGCCCGCCTGCCGGCCATCACCTTCCGGGCCCAGCTGAGCCGGCGGCTGACCAACGACAGTTCGGTACGCAACCACGCCATCATCTCGGGCGGCACAGCCGATGACGTGCCCGACTGCACCCGCGATGCCGCCGGAAACCTTGCGGCCTGCACCAAGCGCAGCGACAGCGAGCTGCGCATCAGCACCCCGCCCGGCTTTGCCCTCGAAAAACGCACCGAACCCGCGCAGATCGAACCCGGCGACCCCTTTACCTACGCCATCGACTTCTACTCGATGGGCAGGGCCCTGCAGCAGGTGGACATTCCCGACATCATCGACATCCTGCCCCATGCGGGCGATGGCACCCGGGACACCCGCCGTGCCTTCGAGGGCCGCCTGCCCGCCTCCCGCTTCCAGACCGGCGCCTGGCACCTCGTCTCCGTGGACAGGCCCGCCATCGACCCGGGCATGGAGATCTACTACACCCGCCGCGCCCCCCGCGAAATCCACAACGACCCGCGCGACGCCAGCAACGCCATTCCCGGCGGCAGCACCCGGTGGTGCCGCGAAGCCGAATTCGGCACCACCGGCTGCCCGGTCACCATCGCCGACACCACGGCGGTGCGCACCAGCCCCGCCCTGGCCAGCCTGCCCTCGAACCAGCCCTATGGCCTGGTCCTGCACATGGCCAGCGACCCCGTCATTGCCCAGCCCGGCGACCTGTTTGCCAACCAGGCGGCCGCCCGGCCGGACAACCGTGCCAGCGACCTGCTGCTCGCCCTCTCCGATGCCGGCCTGAACACCCGTGTCGTATCACCCGGCGCCGGGCAGATGGCCGCCATTTCCGGCCGCGTGTTTCTGGACATGGACGGACAGGCCGACAGCAGCGCCGAACACAACAGGCCCCTGGCCGGCCAGTGCATCCGCCTGTCCGGCACCGACGACCGGCAACGCCCGATCACCCTCTCGACCCGCACCGACGCCGACGGCCACTACAGCCTTGCACCCGACGGCAGCCGTGAGTCAGCGGCCGGCAATGGATCACCGGACAGCAGCACCTCCAGTGGCCCCCTTCCCCAGACAAACACCCGTACCAGCTCAGGTGCCACCGGCGGCACCAGCCCATCCCGCGCCATTTACCCCAACGGCGACTGCAGCGGCACGGCCCTGACCCACTTCCACGGCATTCGTGGCGGCCAGTACACCCTGTCGCGCATCACCCCGACCAGCCAGGGCAACACCGCCGCCCGCCCCAGGGCTGGCAGCGCGGGCGGCGATGCCAGCAGCACCGAACAGCTGATCGGCAACATTTCGCTCAAGGGGGGCCAGGCGGCCACCCACTACGACTTCATCGACGTACCACCGGCGCCGCAACTCACGCTGACCGCCACGGTCGGCAACACCCACGGCGGCAGCCACACCCTCGATGACGTGACACTGGCCGCCACCCGCCAGCAGGCCGATGGCAGCCCCGAACCGGCCACGCGGAAATCCGGCAAAAGCGGAGACACCGCCGTGACCGCCGCCACCGTGACCGCCGGTATCTGGACACTGGACAGTACGTCCCTGCCCGGCTACACCACCAGCGGCTGGACATGCAGCATCACCCGTCAGGGCGGCGAACAGCGCGAGACGAAACTGGCAGGAACATCCCCTGCCCTGCCCCTGCTCAACGGTGACAGGGCCAGCTGCACCATCACCTACGCGGACAGACCCGCCACCCTCACGCTCATCAACACCGTCACCAACAGCAACGGCCGCAGCAACACGGCTGCCGATTTCGACCTCAGCGCCACGGGGCCGCTGTCCGGCCAGAATGGCGGCAATGGTGGTTCCGGCAATAATGGCGGATCGGGTGGAAATGGCGGCAATGCCGGAAACGGTGGCAACACAGGTCATGGTGGCAACGGTGGCAGCGGAAACGGTGGAAGCACCCAGACCGCTGCGCTGTCCGGCAAGACCGGCACCCCGACCGTAACCTCGGTGCAGGTGCTGCCCGGCAGCTACCGCCTGCACGCCACCAATCTGCTCGACAGCGACGGCAAACCCATTTATGTACCGGGCGCCTGGTCGTGCACGGTCAGCACGGATGATGCCGCCCAGGGCGCAGCAGGCGGCTCTGCATCCGGTGCCACGTCGAATGCTTCGGGTACTGTTTCCGGCACTACCGGCAGCAGCGCAGCCGGCCGTACTTCGGTCCGCGATGTCACCATCATCACCGAAGACAGCGGCAATGCCAAAAAAGGCGATGCCGACGTGACGCTGGCCAACGGCGACAACGTGGTCTGCACCATCAACCACAGCGACGCCCCCGTGAGCCTGTCGCTCAAACTCGACATCATCAACCAGTACGGCGGCACCGCCACCGCCGACGACAACACCGTCTCCGCATCCGGCCAGGGCAAGGAAATCCGCAGCCCGAAAAAATCCGAATCCTCCGATCCGGTGCCCGTGGCCCCCGGCGTGTACAGACTCACCGGCCTGTCCCTGCCCGGCTACCAGACCGGCAGCTGGGCCTGCGATGGCGGCACCCTGCAGGACACCTACGTCACCGATGGCCAGACGCAGAACGGCCCCTTCCTCGTCACCGGCAACCGCGCCAACATCGGCTGCCGCTTCACCCTCAAGGACATCCCCGCCAGCATCCGGGTGGAAAAATCCGTGGCCGGTGAACCCGCACTCGTGGCCGGTACCGCCAACGAATACACGGTGCAGCACATCGTCACCGTCACCCACCAGAGCGGCGTCGATGCCACCTACGACCTGACCGATACGCCGGCCTTCGACCCCGATGTGCAGATCGTGTCCACCCAGATCACGCTGGAAAGCGATGACGGCGATGACGACGCAGGCAGCGCCAGCCGCACCGGACGCGATGGCCAGTCGCTGCGCACGAACGATACCCCCAGCACTGCGAACGACAGCCGCACGGGCCAGACACTTTCGCGCACCAGCCGCGGCCAGAACAGCCTGCAGACACTGGAGATCGCCCCCGTCACACTGGCCAACGGCACCGTGCAATGGCCGCTGGCCAGCCGCCGTATCCTGAAAATGCAGGACACCACCACCGGCCACAGCGGCCGGCACGTCTACCGCATGACCAGCCGCATTCGCGTACCCTTCGGCAGCAGCACACACAACAACCGCTGCACAACGGGTGGTGCCACAAATACCGCCACAGGTACCGCCGTAGGCACTGGTACCAGAACGGGCAGCGTCGCAACCACCTCCGCGGCCACCGGTTCCATCACCTCCTCCACAGGCTCGGCCACCGGCGGCAATGGCCTGCACAACACCGTCAGCCTCACCCACTACGACGGTGCCCTGCAGCCCATCAACAGCACCCCGCTGACTTCGCAGGCGTGCGTGGACACGCCGGAACCGGTCGAGTCCACCACCCTCGTCATCGAGAAATCCAGCGGCCTGCGCAGCGTCGAACTGGGTGAACAGGTGGCCTACCGCCTGCGCATCCGCAACACCGGCAACACCCCGGCCATCAAACCCGTGGTCGTGGATCTGCTGCCGCGCGGCTTCCGCTTCGAACCCGGCTCCGTACGCGTGCAGAACGCCACCGCCACGAACGTCGAAATGACCAGCAACCGCGAACTGCGCATCACCCTGGACCGCATCGACATGCCGGGCAGCACCACCAACACGACCGGCAACGCAGGCGGCGGCAGCAGCACAACCGGAAACGCAGGCAGCAGCACGGCAGGCAACACCGCGACCGGCACCGGCAACCCGGACACCACCGGCAGCCGTCTGACAGGCAACACCAGCAACACAGGCGCCAGCAGCCGCGATGTGCTGATCACCTACCGCCTGCGCGCCGGCGTCGGCTCACAGGAAGGTGATGGCATCAACCGCGCCCACATCCAGTGCGTTGCGCCCCGCAGCCCCTCCGGTCTGGCCGACTGCTCCAACGAATCCCGCTGGAAAGTACAGGTCACCGGCGGCATCTTCTCCGAAGAAGCCTGCCTGGCCGGCCAGATCTTCGTCGACTGCAACGGCAATTCCATCAAGGACCGCGAAGAACTGGGCATCCCCGGCGTACGTCTGTATCTGGAAAACGGCACCTGGCTCGTCTCCGACGAACAGGGCAAATACAGCCATTGTGGCCTGCGCCCCCGCACCCACGTCCTGAAGGTCGACAGCCGCACCCTGCCCCGCAGAAGCCGCCTCGTCACCAGCAGCCCGCAAAACGTGGGCGATGCCAACAGCCTCTTCATCGACGCCCGCAAGGGCATGCTGCATCGCGCCGACTTCATCGAAGGCTCGTGCAGTAACACAGTGATCGAACAGGTCAAGGCCCGTCAGGCGCAAGGCCCCAGCCCCAGCGTGCAGACCGAAGGCCCCCTCCCCCCTGCCGGCAGCGGAGCAACCGAAAAACACCACAACACCGGTACGCCCCTCCAACAGACGCAGCCCGCCCTCACCTTCGACAGCAAGAGACGCCTCACCTCGCGTCCCCGCCAGCAGGGCACCGACAGCGCCAGGCAGCCCCTTTCCAGAACGCGGTACTGAACGTCATCGAAGCCGCACCACCCATCCCCACCGAAGCCACACCCATCAGCCCCCGGTTGCACCACGGCAACGCAAGGGCCATCCACCGCCCATCCCGGGGATGAATGGCGGCATCATCCCTTCGATACCGAACCAGACGGCAATCATCCCGTTTGTTTCCTCACGAACACTGGCAGCAGCAGCGTGTGCGTCTCGCCGGCGCAACACGCCGCTGCCCCCGCATTTCTCCCTCCCTGGTGATCCCGATGACAAGCCATCCCGAGCGCCCCGTCCGCGCCCCGCGTGCCCCGGCAGCCAAGCCTCCCCGCCTCATCCGCAAGCCTCTGGCTGCAGCCGTCGTGTCTGCGCTGGCGCTGTGGAGCGTCCCCGTGCACGCTGCCCTGGTCAATGTTGCCTACGAACTGAAAAGCGACGGCACCGCAGGCTGGGATCCCACGGACGACAACGGCATGGATACCGGCCCTAATAACGGACGGGTGCGCACCAACGATGAAGTGACCTATCAGGTCTCCATTTCGCACGACGGCACTACCCAGGGAGCCAGCATCACGCTGACGCTGCCCAGCATGGCCAACGGCAAGCCCATGGCCCAGTGGCCCACCATCGCCCCCGCCGACTGCGCCCCCGGCTCCACCATATCGTCAGACCGCCAGACCCTTACTTGCCGCATTCCAGACCAGAGCGGATCCCCGGGCACCAGCTCCGGCCTGTTCCGCGCCACCATTCTGGGCAGCACCCCCAACAACACCCAGATGCCGGCCCCCACGCTGAAAGTCGGCTCCGTCAACACGGCAACCATCGCCCCCGCCACACTCCCCAGAACCCTCACCATCACGGCCGCACCCTTCTACGACGTGGTAGTCGATACAACATGGCCGGGAAGCCCCAAGGCCGCGGCCTTCCAGGAAGGCGGCGGTCCAGACGGCAAGGATGGCTTCTATCACCGCATGCTGGTGGGCCTGCTGGCGCGCAACCCCAACGGCAACGGCAAGAAGGGCGTCGAGCAGCTGGACCCGACCAAACCCGTCGTCATCGATCTGGATGTCAGCGGCTATCCACAATCCGTTCGGCTGGACAACTGGCGCACGCCACAGAACACACCCAACCAGTGGGACCGGCCGACCGGCACCCTTGCCACCGGCAATGGCTGTGGCAGCCCCTGGGGCGGTGGCAGCAACCCCGGCAACCTGGCCGGCGGTGAACTCAACATGCACCAGAAGGTGCTCGATACCGGCGTCAACAGCACCGACCCTTCCACCGTGGCCAGAGGGGGCGTCTGTGTGGCTACGCGTACAGCCAGCGGCCTGCCCGACAACCAGACCATCCAGATCACCGTCACCGGCACCGACACCACCCTGCAGCACACACCGACCCTGCGGCGCGCCAAGGGCAGCGTTCCGCCCGATGAATTCTGGGTATTCAACAAGGCCGTCATTCTCTGGACCGACGTCAACGATTACCCGGGCGCCGTCACCGTTACGCACACCCTGCGCCTGAAGAACTTTTCCGCACAGTCGATCACCGGACAGACCGCCACCAACGGCCGTACCAGCAACGACGCCTATTCCTATCCCCTGATCAACCAGATCGATGGCGAGGCCAGCAAGATCTGGTTCCCGGACAGTACCGTTGCCATGCCCTGGGGTACCCTTCCCGACCCCGCCTATACCGGCGACAAGATCGTCGACTACATGGCACCGGGACAGCACGTCGGCAGCCGCGTCACTTTCAACAACCGGGGCAGCGTCAGCATTCTGAACTTCACCATGTGCGATGTGCTGGACCGCAGCGCATTCGACCTGGGAGCGCACTTCAGCGGGCGCAGCGTCATCGAGAAGGGTGACCGGGTGAATCCCCAGTACGGCGTGCACAGTGGCAGCCCGTATTTCAGCACCATCGATACCGGCCGTGGCCCCCGCGCCGAGAGCGGTTCGGAACACGGCTCCTCGGCCTACAGCCAGGCATCGTGCGCCGACCCGGCCATCACCTGGTACGACACCCCGGAAGCCGCACGGGCAGCTGGCGAAATCAGCTATGTGCGCCTGGTCATTCCCAAGCTGCAGGGAGGCGCCAGTGCACACCTCTATACTCAGGGGCTTCAGCTGCGCAACACCTGGGCCAGCACTGTCGCCGTGCAATGGCCAAAGGCCGAGATCCGGCAGCAGGGGCAGACCATTGCCGAAAACACCGTACTGCGCAATCGTGCCTGGGTCAGCTCCGACAACATGCCGCAGAGCCAGATGGACGTGCTGAACACCAAAATCCGGGATCACCTGCAGGTCCAGTTTGCCCGGACCATCACCCGCATCCAGGACAGGATCGTCAGCCCGGCGGACGCCAGTACGGCACCTCTGCCGGCAGGAACCGAGCTGACATACGAACTGCAGCCGCGCTTTGCCACGCCGCTGCCTCCCCAGCCTGCCACCGTCACGGTCACCGACCTCCTGCCCAGTGGGGTTGAGTACATTGCCGGCTCCGCAAGAAAGGGCGAGCAGGCAGCCGAACCCTCCGTGGAAAAACTGGCCAGCGGCCAGACCCGCCTGACCTGGACCTATGAAAACGCCATGCCCCATGCTGGTGCCGACAATGAGGACGGCGCAAAAATGGCGCCGATCACCTTCAAGGCACGCATGGCCCTGCAGTTGCGCAACGGCGACACCCTGCAGAACCAGGTGTCGATCACGGGCGGCACCGCCGACGCCGAGCCGGACTGCACGCTGAACGCGACGACCGGCGTACTGGACGCCTGCTCGAAGAAGGACACCAGCGAGGTGCGCGTGCAAACGCCCCCCAGCATGTATCTGGACAAACAGGCCTCCACAAATACCTTCGAACCCGGTGACACGTTCCACTACACCGTGACGTTCTACGCCCTGGGTCAGGACCTCCAGAAAGAGGATGTTCCCGACATCATCGACATCCTGCCCTTCGTCGGCGACGGCACAGCGGACGCATCGCGTGAATTCAAGGGGCGCCATCCGGAATCGAAGTACGCCAAGGGAGCCTTCCGGCTGGTTTCCGTGGAAAGGCCGGAAATCGACCCCGGCATGCAGGTCTATTACACCCGCCGCAACCCTGCCGAAATCCACAACGACCCGCGTGACGCCAGCAACGCCATCCCGGGCGGTTCCACCAAATGGTGCCGTCGCGCCGAATTCGGCCAGAGCAATACCGGCTGCCCGGACAGTCTGGCCGATGTCACGGCCATCCGCACCAACCCGGCACTGAACCAGCTGGCCTCCGGCCAGCCCTATGGCTTCAAGATCAATCTGGCGCTGGATTCGTTCATCGCCACACCCGAGGACATCCTGTCCAACCGTGCAGCGGCCCGTTCGGACAACCCCAATGGCTCGCTGCTGCTGGTGCTCTCCAGGGACGGCCTCAGCTCGCAAGTCGTGCCCATTTCCGCCGACAAGTTAGCCTCGGTGGCTGGCCGTGTCTTCATCGACATGGACGGCACCGCCAACAGCGCCGCCGGGTACAACAAGCCATTGGGACAGCAGTGCATCAAGCTGACCGGCACCAACGAGCGTGGCGAGACCATCACGATCTCCACCCAGACCGATGATGACGGCAACTACAGCTTTACCGCCGGCAGCGCCAATCACTTCTTCGTCAACGGCGACTGCAGTGGTACGGCCCTTCCCAATTTCAACGGCATCCGCGCCGGCACCTACACCCTCTCCCGCATCACCCCCGCCAGCACCGGCAACACCGCTTCGCAGCCCAAAACCGGCAGCGAGGGCGGCGATGCCAGCGCCACCGAACAGCTGATCGGCAACATTTCGCTCAAGGGCGGCAAGGCGGCCACCAGCTACAACTTCACCGAAACCCCGCCCGCGCCACAGCTCACACTGGTGAACGTGGTCAACAACACTCACGGCGGCAGCAGAACCAGCCATGACGTGACCATGACCGCCACACAGACGGATGCCGATGGCAACGCCGTGCCGGCCACGCAGAAATCCGGTAAAAACGGCGAAACCGCCGTGACCGCTGCCGCCGCCACCGCGGGCACGTGGACACTGGCCAGCAACGCCCTGTCCGGCTACAAAATGAACGGCTGGACATGCGAAGTGACCAATGCCGCCGGCGAAAAACGCAACGTGACGGTGAACACCGCCACACTGGCCCTGCCCCTGCTCAACGGCGACAAGGCCAGCTGCACCGTGACCTATGCGGACAAACCCGCCACCCTCACACTCATCAATACCGTCACCAACAGCAACGGCCGCAGCAACACGGCTGCCGATTTCGACCTCAGCGCCACGGGGCCGCTGTCCGGCCAGAATGGCGGCAATGGTGGTTCCGGCAATAATGGCGGATCGGGTGGAAATGGCGGCAATGCCGGAAACGGTGGCAACACAGGTCATGGTGGCAACGGTGGCAGCGGAAACGGTGGAAGCACCCAGACCGCTGCGCTGTCCGGCAAGACCGGCACCCCGACCGTAACCTCGGTGCAGGTGCTGCCCGGCAGCTACCGCCTGCACGCCACCAATCTGCTCGACAGCGACGGCAAACCCATTTATGTACCGGGCGCCTGGTCGTGCACGGTCAGCACGGATGATGCCGCCCAGGGCGCAGCAGGCGGCTCTGCATCCGGTGCCACGTCGAATGCTTCGGGTACTGTTTCCGGCACTACCGGCAGCAGCGCAGCCGGCCGTACTTCGGTCCGCGATGTCACCATCATCACCGAAGACAGCGGCAATGCCAAAAAAGGCGATGCCGACGTGACGCTGGCCAACGGCGACAACGTGGTCTGCACCATCAACCACAGCGACGCCCCCGTGAGCCTGTCGCTCAAACTCGACATCATCAACCAGTACGGCGGCACCGCCACCGCCGACGACAACACCGTCTCCGCATCCGGCCAGGGCAAGGAAATCCGCAGCCCGAAAAAATCCGAATCCTCCGATCCGGTGCCCGTGGCCCCCGGCGTGTACAGACTCACCGGCCTGTCCCTGCCCGGCTACCAGACCGGCAGCTGGGCCTGCGATGGCGGCACCCTGCAGGACACCTACGTCACCGATGGCCAGACGCAGAACGGCCCCTTCCTCGTCACCGGCAACCGCGCCAACATCGGCTGCCGCTTCACCCTCAAGGACATCCCCGCCAGCATCCGGGTGGAAAAATCCGTGGCCGGTGAACCCGCACTCGTGGCCGGTACCGCCAACGAATACACGGTGCAGCACATCGTCACCGTCACCCACCAGAGCGGCGTCGATGCCACCTACGACCTGACCGATACGCCGGCCTTCGACCCCGATGTGCAGATCGTGTCCACCCAGATCACGCTGGAAAGCGATGACGGCGATGACGACGCAGGCAGCGCCAGCCGCACCGGACGCGATGGCCAGTCGCTGCGCACGAACGATACCCCCAGCACTGCGAACGACAGCCGCACGGGCCAGACACTTTCGCGCACCAGCCGCGGCCAGAACAGCCTGCAGACACTGGAGATCGCCCCCGTCACACTGGCCAACGGCACCGTGCAATGGCCGCTGGCCAGCCGCCGTATCCTGAAAATGCAGGACACCACCACCGGCCACAGCGGCCGGCACGTCTACCGCATGACCAGCCGCATTCGCGTACCCTTCGGCAGCAGCACACACAACAACCGCTGCACAACGGGTGGTGCCACAAATACCGCCACAGGTACCGCCGTAGGCACTGGTACCAGAACGGGCAGCGTCGCAACCACCTCCGCGGCCACCGGTTCCATCACCTCCTCCACAGGCTCGGCCACCGGCGGCAATGGCCTGCACAACACCGTCAGCCTCACCCACTACGACGGTGCCCTGCAGCCCATCAACAGCACCCCGCTGACTTCGCAGGCGTGCGTGGACACGCCGGAACCGGTCGAGTCCACCACCCTCGTCATCGAGAAATCCAGCGGCCTGCGCAGCGTCGAACTGGGTGAACAGGTGGCCTACCGCCTGCGCATCCGCAACACCGGCAACACCCCGGCCATCAAACCCGTGGTCGTGGATCTGCTGCCGCGCGGCTTCCGCTTCGAACCCGGCTCCGTACGCGTGCAGAACGCCACCGCCACGAACGTCGAAATGACCAGCAACCGCGAACTGCGCATCACCCTGGACCGCATCGACATGCCGGGCAGCACCACCAACACGACCGGCAACGCAGGCGGCGGCAGCAGCACAACCGGAAACGCAGGCAGCAGCACGGCAGGCAACACCGCGACCGGCACCGGCAACCCGGACACCACCGGCAGCCGTCTGACAGGCAACACCAGCAACACAGGCGCCAGCAGCCGCGATGTGCTGATCACCTACCGCCTGCGCGCCGGCGTCGGCTCACAGGAAGGTGATGGCATCAACCGCGCCCACATCCAGTGCGTTGCGCCCCGCAGCCCCTCCGGTCTGGCCGACTGCTCCAACGAATCCCGCTGGAAAGTACAGGTCACCGGCGGCATCTTCTCCGAAGAAGCCTGCCTGGCCGGCCAGATCTTCGTCGACTGCAACGGCAATTCCATCAAGGACCGCGAAGAACTGGGCATCCCCGGCGTACGTCTGTATCTGGAAAACGGCACCTGGCTCGTCTCCGACGAACAGGGCAAATACAGCCATTGTGGCCTGCGCCCCCGCACCCACGTCCTGAAGGTCGACAGCCGCACCCTGCCCCGCAGAAGCCGCCTCGTCACCAGCAGCCCGCAGAACGTGGGCGATGCCAACAGCCTCTTCATCGACGCCCGCAAGGGCATGCTGCACCGCGCCGACTTCATCGAAGGCTCGTGCAGCAACACAGTGATCGAACAGGTCAAGGCCCGTCAGGCGCAAGGCCCCAGCACCAGCGTGCAAACAGAAAAAGGCCAGCCCGCCCTGAAATTCGACAGCAAACAGGGCATCCCCGCCCGCCCCCGCCAGCAGGGCACCGACGGCGCCAGCCAGCCGCTGTCGAAAACGCGGCACTGAGCCCCTCCACCCTGCGCCCCCGAAGCGCTTCGCCCCCACCGGCAGAAGCGCTTCCCCACCGCCCGCCAGCCTCCCCGGCCGCGCGGGCGGTTCTGTTTCTGGCCACCACGCCGCACCATTCAGTCTGGCCACACCATTCAGTCCGGAGCCTAGTCACCGCCTTTTCTCCTGAATGCTGCCCCACAGACTCCGGAACGTTGCTCCCGTAGCGGTAATGATCCCATGCAGCGAAACGCCGCAGGTACGACACCAGTCCCTGCTCGTCGAAGCCGCACCCTGCAAACCCGGGAAGCGGCGTGGGGAGGGGGAGGCCCATGCGGCGATTTCGTGGTCGGCGTGAAAACTTTGCAACGGGCGGGTGCAGCCCGGTTGTTGCAAAGTTTTATAGCCATCCAGCTTTGTTGACCACGACGCA
>ERZ773077.320-NODE-320-length-36008-cov-9.115456_pt1 | contig 36008 bp, 22 predicted proteins | sample MGYA00580612_ERZ773077 | MGnify/ENA primary metagenome ERZ773077 (study PRJEB29015, sample SAMEA2737971) | human oral metagenome | biome: human oral; feature: human-associated habitat; material: dental | place: China | collected 2021 ...
TCGGGCTGACACTTTCCGACAACCGGGGCTGCGCCCCGCCCGTCAGAAAGTGTTTGCCGCCGACCGTGAAATCGCCGCAGGAGGCTCCCCCTCCCCGCACCGCTTCACAGGTTCGGGGCATTGCGGCTTCGACGGAGGGGGCGGGATGGGCTGATCGTCGTTATCGGGTTTTGGTTGCCGCCAGGCACCCACTCCCAGCACCGCTTCACAGGTGCGGGCACGGTGGCTTTGACAGTGGTCAGGCATAGAGAGGTTTTGTGGGCCAGGTCTCAGTCCGTTTCCTGACGGTCTGCTGGGTGAAACGCTGACCTGCTCCCTGTCAGCAGCGATAACCTGTTGCCGCCGAGCCCCGATGTCAACACGCCTCCTGGATCATGGGGGAGACTGGGTCAGTGACCATGTTGGGGCGTCGTCCGATCAAAATCCTGGTTGTCCGAGACAGGAACACAGTGTTTTCTCCTTCTGCCTTCTGCCTTCTGCATTCAGGTGACAGGTAGACCTGTCCATCTTGAGACAAGCGACGTGGAGCGGGACGGCACTGCGGCGATTTCGCGGTCGGCGTGAAAACTTTGCAACGGGCGGGCGCAGCCCGGTTGTTGCAAAGTTTTATAGCCATCCAGCTTTGTTGACCACGACGCAGGTCGTGGGCAACAAAACTGGATTGAGCGTATGAGCCGCAGGGGCGTACCGGTCCGCGGCGCGTGCCGCAGCGGAGACGTATTGGCGCATGGAGTGGGTGCAACACCGGAGACGTATTGGCGCATGGGGTGGGTGCAACACCGGAGACGTATTGGCGCATGGAGCGCCTGCAGCACCGGAGACATGTTGGCACATGGAGTACATGCAGTACCGGAGACGTAATACCGTATGGAACGCATGAAGCACCCGGGGCGTAATGCAGCATGGACCACGTGCTGTGCCGCAGATGTATCGCACTGAAGGCGTGCCGCACCAGGAGACGGATGCAGAAAGGATTGGCGCCGTTTTCCGGGTTTCATCGGCAGATGGGAGAGCGGCCGTTTCTGGTGTGATAGCGGGCGTGAAGAACCCGTGAGGACGACCGACCGATGAACAGACTGGATTTTCGCCCTGCAGCACCGCATGCCATGCGTCGGGGTGGCCGTGCCCATGGTGGCCGCGCAACCGTGGTGTCGCTGCTGATGGCGCTGTGTGGCGTGGCCGGGCTGCTGGGGGCGGTGCCGGCACAGGCCGAGCGACTCAAGGAAGTGGCCAGCATCCAGGGGGTGCGGACCAACCAGCTCATCGGCTACGGCCTGATGGTGGGCCTGGACGGCACGGGGGACCAGACCACCCAGGCGCCGTTCACGGCACAGAGCATGAAATCGATGCTGCAGCAGCTGGGTGTGCAGCTGCCGCCCGGGGTGACGCCACAGCTGAAGAACTCCGCCGCCGTGGTGGTGACCGCGCAGCTGCCGGCGTTTGCGCAGCCGGGGCAGCTGATCGACGTGACCGTGTCGTCGGTGGGCAACGCGAAGAGCCTGCGGGGCGGGACGCTGCTGCTGACGCCGCTGCGCGGCGTGGATGGCGAGATCTATGCGGTGGCACAGGGCAATGTGGTGGTGGGCGGCGCGGGGGCGTCGGCTGGCGGCAGCAAGGTGCAGATCAACCATCTGAGCGCCGGACGCATTCCTAATGGAGCCTCGGTGGAGCGGGTGGTGCCGAACCAGACGCTGCAGGGGGAGTCGATCCGGGTGGAGCTGAACCGGACGGATTTTTCGGATGTGCAGCGGGTGACGGAGGCGATCAATCGCCGCATCCGGATGACGGCCGGGGGTGATGGCCGGCTGGCGATGCCGATGGATGCGCGGGTGGTGGAGGTGCCGTTGCCGCGGGATCCGGCACGCCGGGTGGGTTTTCTGGCGGAGCTGGAATCGATGGATGTGGCGCTGTCGGATGCACCGGCGAAGGTGATCGTGAATGCGCGCACGGGTTCGGTGGTGATGAACCAGTCGGTGGTGCTGGCACCCAGCGCGGTGGCGCACGGAAACCTGTCGGTGACGGTGTCGTCCACGCCGGTGGTGAGCCAGCCGGGGGCGTTCTCGGGCGGGCAGACGGTGGCGGGGCAGGTGTCGGACATCACGGTACGCCAGGAGGGCGGGGCGGTGATGATGCTGCCGAAGGCGGCGCAGCTGAAGGATCTGGTGCGGGCGCTGAACACGCTGGGTGCAACGCCGCAGGACCTGATTGCCATTCTGCAGGCGCTGCAGGCGGCGGGCAGCCTGAAGGCCGAGATCGAGATCATTTGATGGTGACATGCCCGACGGGAGGTTGTGATGTCTCTTTCTTCTTCGGGGTCTGGTGGGGCATCGGCGGCGCGGGTGGATGCGGCGGTGTCGGGGCTGGCGTATGACGCACGCAGTCTGGATGGTTTGCGGCATGCCAGTGCGCAGGACCGGGAGGCGATCCGGCAGGTGGCGCAGCAGTTCGAGGCGCTCTTCATGCGCCAGCTGCTCAAGGGCATGCGCGATGCGGTGCCGAAGAGTGGCATGTTCGATGGGCCGGGCAGCGATACGTTCACGAGCATGCTGGATACGCAGCTGTCGACGGCGGCAGCGGCGCAGGGCAATGGACTGGCGGCGCTGATCGAGCGGCAGCTGCTGGGCGACCGGGGGGATGGTCCCCGGTCTGCCGCCTCGGTGTCGGCGTGGTCGCCGGCATCGGGCAAACCTTTCGTGGCGGGCAATGAAGATTCGGTGGGCGTACCTGCGGACGGGCAGCAGCGGCTTGCGCAGATGCGTGGTGTTTCGGGGGCAGGCGCGGTGGCTTCGCTCGGAACGGACAGCATGCCCTATCAGGTGGAAGGCCGCGCGCTGGCGCAGGTTCCGCGCATGTCGTCGGGAGGGGTGCGCGGGTTGCCCGGCCAGGAGACCGATGGGCTGGTGACGGTTGGGAAAGGCCCGGCTGGCCATGGCATGACAAAGTCAGAGGATGGGCCGGGCAGGGCTGGGGGGCTGCAGGCGGCTGACGGACAGGCGGTGGCCGGTGAGGGGCTGACGCGTCTGGGACCGGTGCAGGCGGCATTCGTGCAGAGGATGTGGCTGCATGCGAAGGCGGCAGAGAAATCGACCGGTCTTCCGGCTGCATGGGTCGTTGGTCAGGCTGCATTGGAGTCGGGCTGGGGACAGCGCGATATACGGGATGCGCAGGGTCTTCCCAGCCACAACCTGTTCGGTGTGAAAGCGGGCAGGGGGTGGAAGGGCAGGACGGTGGTGGCGGTGACGACGGAGTATGTCAACGGCGTGGCCCGCAAGTCGGTGGAGATGTTCCGGCGTTATGACAGTTACGCCGAGGCCTTTGCCGACTGGGCGTCGCTGATGGCAGCCAACCCCCGCTACCGTGCCGTCGTGGAGGCCCGCAGCGCCAGGGAGTTTGCCGAGGGACTGGAGAAGGGCGGTTACGCCACCGATCCGGCCTACGGCCAGAAACTGAAGGCAACGATCGGCAGTCTGGTGGGTGCAATGACCGGGCGGCGGCCGGACGCGCCGCAGTGACCGGAATATCGGCCGCAACCGGTGCATCGGTGTCTGCTGGAACGGCGGTGACAGCCTGGGTACGGGCAGCACCAGGACGCGGCAGCAATCAGGACATGGCAGCAAGCAGGACGCGGTAGCAACCAGAACAGCGGCGGTAACCAGAAGGGAAGCAAGGGAAGAACATGGCAGGACTCATCCATATCGGGCAAAGTGCGCTGTCGGCTGCGTATGCGCAGCTGCAGACGGGCGGCCACAACATCGCCAACGTGCACACGCCGGGTTATGTGCGCCAGGAGGTGCTGCAGGCGACGGCCGGTGGCCAGTATTTCGGGCACGGCTATATCGGCAACGGGGTGGAGGTGACGGATGTGCGCCGTGCCTATGACCGCTTCATGGCCGATGAGGTGACGCGCAGCACGTCGCTGGCCGGGGCGGATTCGGTGCGGGCGCAGCAGATGCGCCAGGTGGAGAACCTGCTGGCCGATACGGATACGGGCATCGGCGTGTCGATGGACGAGTTTCGTGCGGCACTGGGGGATGTGGTGAACAATCCGTCCGACCCCAGTGCGCGGGCGGTGGTGGCGTCGCGGGCCGAGCGGGTGGCGCAGCGGTTCTCCTGGACGGCGCAGAAAATGGAATCGATCATGACCGAGACCGGCCGGCGGATCGAGGAAGCGGCCGGGTTCGTGAACGTGCGGCTGGAGCAGGTGGCGTCGCTGAACCGGCAGATCTCGTCGGCCACGGCCAATGGCCACCAGCCCAACGACCTGCTGGACCAGCGTGATGCGGTGATCAATGAACTGGCCTCGAAAATCCAGCTCACGCGTGATGACCAGGCCGACGGCAGCGTGAACCTGTATACGGCCATGGGTCATTCGCTGGTGCTGTCGGAGCGGGCGGCGAAGCTGGTGTCGGTGCCGGGGGATGCGGATTCTGCGCGCACGCGCCTGATGCTGGATGTGCATGGCAAGCAGGTGGAAGTGACGGAAAGTGCGCTGGGCTCGGGCGAGATTGCCGGGCTGATGCGTTTCCGTGACCAGGACCTGATGGCGGTGCAGGCCAAGCTGGGACAGCTGGCGGCTTCCTTCGGGGGCGCCTACAACCTGCAGCACATGCGGGGCCTGGACATGAACGGCAATCCGGGCAGGCTGGTGTTCAGCGTGGGCCAGCCGGTGGTGCAGGCGTCCGACGGCAATACCGGCAATGCCGATCTGGATGTGCGCATCCGGGTCCCGTCGATGCTCAAGGCGGCGGATTACCGGCTTTCCTATGATGGTTCGGTGTACACACTGGAAAACACCCTGGACCGGACGAAGCAGGAATTCACGCAGCTGCCGATCAATGCGGATGGCCTGGAGTTCAACCTGAAATCCGGCCAGATGGCTGCCGGGGATACGCTGAACATCCAGGCTGCCACGGCCTACGCGGGCCGGATGCGTTCGGTGCTCAATGGCGGGGCGTCGCTGGCGGCTGCCGAGGCGATGTCGGCTGCGCGCGGGCCGCTGAATCAGGGGACGGTGGGCATCGAGGGCTATCAGCAGGCCGATACCAATGCCGACCGGACGAAGGACATCGTGCTGACGTTCACGGCAGCAAACCGTTACACGCTGACGGTGGACGGCAAGGAGGTGGCAACAGACCAGCCCTACACGTCCGGGGAACCGGTGAACGTGGCCGGCTGGCAGATGATGCTGACCGGGATTCCCACCGCGGGTGACACGGTGACGCTGGCACCGCGCAAGGCCATCCAGCAGGACAACGGCAATGCGCGCTGGCTGGTGACGCTGGGTGACCAGGAGACGGTGGATGGTTCCACGTTCAGCCAGTCGTTTGCCTCGCTGCTGTCGGATGTGGGCAGCCGCACGTTGCAGGCCAAGACGTCCGAGAGGGCGTCGGAGAAGATGCTGGACGGTGCAAAGACGGTACTGGCCAACCGTAGTGGGGTCAATCTGGATGAGGAAGCTGCCCGGCTGCTGCAATACCGGCAGGCTTATCAGGCGGCGGCCAAGGTGATCCAGACGGCCGATGAAATGTTCAACTCGATTCTGGCGCTGGCAAGGTGATCGATCATGAGAGTGGCAACCAGTCAGTACCGCATGCATGCGGTGCAGAACATCGTGGACCAGCAGGCAACGATTGCCGGGCTGCAGGAACAGGCCTCGACGGGCCGCAAGGTCAACCGCGCCAGCGATGATCCGCTGGCGGCGGCAGAGGTGGAGCGTCTGCGTTCGGAGCAGGCGCGCAACCAGATCGAGAAGCGGATGATGTCGTATGCCAAGAGCCAGATGGCGCAGGCCGAGGGGCTGCTGGGTGGCGGTATCGAGACGCTGCAGCGGGCTCGCGACCTGATGATCAATGCCCGCAACGGCGCGATGGGCGAGCAGGATCGCGCCACGATTGCGTTACAGCTGGAGCAGTACCGGGTGGAACTGCTGGACATTGCCAACCAGCGCACGCAGGACGGCAACTACGTGTTTGCGGGCGAGGGCAGCCTGACGGCGCCTTTCCTGCCGCAGGGGAATCCGACATTCCAGGGGCAGGCAGGGACCCGGCAGAACGGCATCACGATTCCGTTCAATCTGAGCGTGAACGGGGCACTGACGCTGCAGGGCTTTGGCAAGGATGGCAAGGGCTCCATTTTCGGGGAGCTGGACAAGGTGATCACGGCGCTGCGCGGCGACGATGCGGCCGCGGCGGACAAGGCCCTGCGGGATGGGGAAGGGGCGGTGGACTGGACGCTGGAACAGATGTCGGAAGACCGCAGTGTGCTGGGCGAGCAGATGCACATGATCGAGTCCCGCGAGCGTCTGCTGGAATCGGGTGAGCTGGGCGCCGCTCAGCGCCGTTCGGACCTGATCGATACGGATTATGCGGAGACGCTCTCGGGCATCCAGTCGCGCGACACGGCACTGCGTGCGGCCATGCAGACGTATTCGCAGATCTCCCAGCTGTCGATGTTCAACTACCTCTGATCGCCCGGGGTATTGAGAGGCCGGCCCATCGCCCGTAGGCTTGTGTGTCGGGTGGTGGGCCGGTTTTCCTTTGAAATCAGCCGGTTTTCATGGAATGGGCTGGTGCTCGCGGTGCAGGCCGGTTTTCGTGGGCGGGCTGGTGCTTGCGGTGCAGGCCGGTTTTCATGGGCAGGCTGGCTCTCGTGGGGCGGCGGTTTTCATGGGATGCACGCCGGTTTTCCCGATGTCCCGGGCTGCCACACATACATGTTTCCTTCCAGGGTGTTTCGCTGATGTCTCTGTCCAGTCTGCTGATCGGTTATCGTCCGGTGATCGACCGTGACCGGCGCATCATGGCGCTGCAGGTGCGTTTTGGTTCCTGCGACGAGGCGCCGATGCCGCTGTCCTCGCTGTACCGGCTGGTGGCCGATGACCGGCCGCTGCAGTCGCACACGCTGCTGCTGTCCGCGCCGAAGGCCGAATTCGATGCCGCACTGACCGAGCTGGAACCGGTTCCGGGGCTGTGGGTGGAGGTGCCGGCTGCCGTGGCCGAGGATCCGGAGCATCAGCAGATGCTCTTCCTGCTGCACGAGCGCGGCATGGGGATGGTGCTGCAGGGCACGCCGGAGCAGCCACTGCCGGAGGAGCTGCTGGGGATGTTCCGGCTGGTCATGGTGGATGTGGATGCCGAGCGCCGTGGCCGGGAAGAGGAGGAGGACACTGGGCTGATCCGGCCACGCAGTCGCCGCAGCATTGCGGTGGTGCAGTCGGGGGTCGAGAGTCTGGCGGCGATGGAGCAGGCCTTTGCCGGGGGCGCCTATGCGGTGTGTGGCTGGCAGATCCCGGAACTGGTGGTGTCGGGCAATGCGGTGGGCAGCGCCGATTATCTGGGCGTGCTGCGACTGCTGTCGATGGTGGAGAAGGATGCGTCGCTGCGCGAGATCGAGGCGGTGATCCGCCAGGAGCCGGAGATTGCCTACCGGCTGCTCAAGCACATCGATTCGGTGGGCTTCGGGCTGTCGGTGCCGGTGCAGAATTTCCAGCATGCGGTGATGTTCATGGGCTATCAGGGTCTGCGCCGCTGGCTGTCGCTGATGCTGGTGAGCGTGAGTGCCGACGAGAGCCGCCGTCCGCTGATGCTGGCGTCGTTTCGCCGCGGGCTGATTCTGGAGCGTCTGGCGGGGCCGGTGGCCGATACCGAGGCGCGGGAGGAGATGTTCCTGCTGGGCGTGTTCTCGCTGCTGGACCGTGCCCTCGGTCAGCCCTTTGCCCGGCTGCTGGAGCGGGTATGGGTGCCGGATGCCGTGCGCGAGGCGCTGGTGGAGGGCACGGGTCCGCATGTGCCGCTGCTGCGTCTGGTGGAGTCGGTGGAGCAGGGGCCGCTGTGCGATACGCACGACCGGCTGGAGGCCTGCCATGTGAGTCTGGACACGTTCAACCAGGCGATTCTGGCCACGCTGCGGGTGGTGGAGGTTTGAGGTCGGGGCCGGTGTGAGGGCAGGGACGCAGGGTGACGCCTTGTCGGCATGTAACCGGACCAGTGCGGGGACGAATGGTGCCATGACACACGTCAGGACCGGTTTACCGGCCGGCGGGTGATGGTAGCGGCCGGTATCGGGATGCTGCTGAGGTGGTGCCGGGGGTGGGTGTAATGGGGATGCGAAACGTTACGTGCCCAAGGGGATGAAAACGGCCTGCAGCGGGCCGATGATGCGCATTCGTGCCCGTGATGAATGATGGGCAGGGGGGCCGTTTCCGGGGTGGCTGCATGTAGAATGGTGGGCTGATTTTTGGAGAGATCATGCCCAAGTTACGCTCTGCCACCAGTACCCAGGGCCGCAACATGGCCGGTGCCCGCGCGCTCTGGCGCGCCACCGGCATGAAGGAAACCGATTTCGGCAAGCCGATCATTGCCGTGGTCAACTCGTTCACGCAGTTCGTGCCGGGGCATGTGCATCTGCGCGACATGGGCCGGCTGGTGGCCGAACAGATCGAGAAGGCCGGGGCGGTGGCCAAGGAGTTCAACACCATTGCCGTGGACGACGGCATTGCGATGGGCCATGGCGGGATGCTGTATTCGCTGCCCTCGCGCGACCTGATCGCCGACTCGGTGGAGTACATGGTCAATGCGCACTGTGCAGACGCCATGGTGTGCATCTCCAACTGCGACAAGATCACTCCGGGCATGTTGATGGCCGCACTGCGGCTGAACATTCCGGCGGTGTTCGTGTCGGGCGGGCCGATGGAGGCCGGCAAGACGAAGCTGGCCGACAGGGTGATCAAGCTCGACCTGGTGGACGCCATCTACAAGAGTGCGGACCCCACGGTGAGCGATTCCGACAGCGACATGATCGAGAAGTCGGCCTGTCCGACCTGTGGCTCGTGTTCGGGGATGTTCACGGCCAACTCGATGAACTGCCTGACCGAGGCGCTGGGGCTGAGCCTGCCGGGCAATGGTTCGTGTCTGGCCACGCACGCCGACCGCCGGCAGCTGTTCCTGCGGGCTGGCGACCAGATCGTCGAGCTGTGCCGTCGCTATTATCAGGAGGACGATGCCTCGGTGCTGCCGCGTGCGCTGGCCACGCGCGATGCCTTCGAGAACGCGATGAGCCTGGACATCGCCATGGGCGGTTCGACCAACACGGTGCTGCACCTGCTGGCGGCAGCGCAGGAAGCCGAGGTGGATTTCACCATGGCCGACATCGACCGGCTCTCGCGCGCGGTGCCCTGCCTGTCGAAGGTGGCGCCGAACACCGAGAAGTACCACATGGAGGATGTGCATCGTGCCGGCGGCGTGATGGCCATTCTGGGCGAACTGGACCGGGCCGGGCTGCTGCACAACCAGACGCGCACCATTCTGGGCACATCCATGCAGGAACAGCTGGCGAAGTACGACATCATGCAGACGCAGGATGGCGACATCGAGCAGTTCTTCCGCGCCGGGCCGGCCGGCATCCGCACGACGCAGGCGTTTTCGCAGGATACGCGCTGGAAGACGCTGGACCGCGACCGCGAGCATGGCTGCATCCGGGCAAAGACGCATGCCTACAGTCAGGATGGCGGTCTGGCGGTGCTGAAGGGCAATCTGGCCGAGAACGGCTGCATCGTGAAGACGGCCGGGGTGGACGAGAGCATTCTGAAGTTCACCGGCCGGGCGCGGGTGTACGAGAGCCAGGAAGATGCAGTGAGCGGCATTCTGGCTGGCGAGGTGGTGTCGGGCGAGGTGGTGATCATCCGCTACGAGGGGCCGAAGGGCGGGCCGGGCATGCAGGAGATGCTGTATCCGACCAGCTACCTGAAGTCGATGGGGCTGGGCAAGGAATGCGCGCTGCTGACCGATGGCCGCTTCTCGGGCGGTACGTCGGGGCTGTCGATCGGCCACTGTTCGCCGGAGGCGGCGGCCGGTGGGATGATCGGGCTGGTCGAGAACGGCGACACCATCGCCATCGACATTCCGAACCGCACGATCCATCTGGATGTGCCGGCCGACGAGCTGGCCCGCCGGCGTGCGGCAATGGAGGCGCATGGCTGGAAGCCGCGCAACCGTCAGCGCGAGGTGTCGTTTGCGCTGAAGGTGTTCGGGCACTTTGCCACGTCGGCCGACAAGGGGGCCGTGCGGGACAGGACGATGCTGTGAGGGCCTGCGCAGGACGCATGAGTCCCTGCACGCCCTGATCCGCGTGGGCTGGTCTGCGGGCTGGCCCTCTGCATCCCCTGGGGCTGGCGGGTGGTCGGATGGCGGCTGCGGCCGGCCTCTGCAGCAGGGGAGGGTGGTCACGATGCCGTTGGATCGTGACCATTTTTATTGCATCGCAACATAAGCGATTCCTGTTCTCGTTTGAAGGCAGGAGGGGGCTTGTGACGTCTGGATGCCGAAAATACAAGCGAACGCAAGTCTTGTTACGGTGTGTGTTGCTTCTGTGCCGAAAATGCGGCCCGGCGTCCGTCGGGTGGCGGCGCGCGCCGGTCGGTCACGGAGCGGCCGATCCGCCGAGAGGCAGGCTGGACGGCGATCTTCGGGCGATGGGTGGTGGTTGCGGGACGTGGCGTCCGGGCAACTTTAGGCGCCGCTTCAGACTGTACGGGTAAGGCATTGAAAATCAAATGATTTAGCCGGTAGAATTTTAGTCATTGGTTTCTGGTTGTGGCGGGAAGGATGATGGTGCGAGCAGGTGGTTTTTCCTGGATGTCGAAGGTGCTGGTCAGCGCGCTGCTGCTGGCGGGGAGCGTGCACGCCGAGCTGGCGCTGGCCCAGAAGCCTTCCCAGGGGGCAGGCGGCAAGGTGGCTTCTGCCCGCACCGGCAAGGCTTCGGTGAAGGCGGCCGGCAAGCAGTCGGGCAAGTCGTCCCGGGCTGTGGTGGTTCGGTCGGCCGGCAAGGCTTCGTCCACGGCCGGGCGCAGCCATAAAACAGCGGTTTCTGCGGTGGCAGGCAGCAAAAAGGCCGCCAAAACATCGCGTGATGCCGTCAAAACAACCAAAAATAGTAACAAAACCGCTCAAAATGCAGTGCGCACGGGTCTGTCCGGCCGGGTGGCCGTGGCTTCGTCCCGTGCCGGGGCGCGCGGCTCGTCATCCCGTTCGGGGGTGAAGGTTGCTGCAGTGCAGCAGTCGCGTGGCAGCCGTGAGGCCCAGGCAGGAGCCGGGGTGGCCAGATGGCGTGCGTCGTCGCAGGGAAGCGTGACGGTGGCCGATCGGCGTGCGTCGTCGCGGGGGCGTGTGACGGTGGCCGACCGGCGTGTGCCGTCGCAGGGGGGCGTGACCGTGGCGGACCGGCGTTCGGCGTCGGGCGGCGAGGCACGGCCGCAGCTGCTGGCCAGCCGGGGCGTGGCGGCGGTGAGTGCCCGGCCGGTGTCGCTGGCCGATCAGGACCGTTTCGTGCCGCCCTCGCCGGATTTGCCGGCCATGGCCAGTGGTTCGCTGGGCGAGGCGGCCGGGCTGAACCGGATTCCCGATCCGCTGGCGCTGCGCTCCAGCGTGGCGCTGGTGGTGGATCCGCGCAACGGCAAGATCCTGTATGACAAGAATTCGTCGGCGGTGCTGCCCATTGCCTCGCTGACCAAGCTGATGACGGCGATGGTGGTGCTGGATGCCGGCCAGCCGCTGGACGAGAAGATCCGCATCGAGGTGGAAGACCGCGATACCGAGCGCTACAGCACGTCGCACCTGCCGGTGGGAACCGAACTGACACGGGCCGAGCTGATGCAGCTGGCGCTGATGTCGTCGGAGAACCGGGCCGCGCACGCGCTGGCACGCAGCTATCCGGGTGGGGTGGAAGCTTTCCTGGCGGCGGCCAACGAGAAGGCGCACAGCATCGGCATGCTGGATTCGGTGTTTCTGGACCCGACCGGGCTGAATGCGTCGAACGTGTCGACAGCCCGCGATCTGGCGCTGCTGGTGGCCAGGGCCGCCCGCTATCCGGAAATCCGCCGCTTCTCGGTGGCCAGCCAGCTGCAGGTGAAGACGGCCTACGGTACGCGGGTGTTCCACACGACCAATCCGCTGGTGGGCAACCAGCAGTGGGGGCTGACGGTGCAGAAGACCGGCTTCATCAACGAGGCGGGCAACTGCGTGGTGATGCAGGCACGGGTCAATGGCCGGCAGATGATCATCGTGCTGCTGGACTCGCAGGGGCGCTATTCACGGGTCAGTGACGCCAACCGCCTGCGCCGCTTCATCGAGGGCTGAGCCGCGGGGACGATCATCCGGCGCGGCATGTCCGGGGATGCACGGTCGGGGCACAGGGTGTTTGTCTCCGTGGCGGCCACCGGTTTCGGGCATCCGGGGCCAGTCAGGGCCAGGTGATCCAGCCGGCGCAAAAAAAGGGGCACGGGATGCCCCTTTTTTGATGGGTGCGCTGCGGCCGACCGGGGCCGCTTTCAGCCGCCTGCCCGTCGTACGCACGGCCCGTGCGTCAGCGTGTGATGCCGGCCGGGTCGCGGGCGTCGTAGCCGAGCGACGCGGAGATCTGCGCGGCGGTGCGGCTGAGCTGTTCGACCCAGCCGTTCTGCAGGAAATCGACCGGGGCCGAGATGGACAGGCCGGCCACCAGTTCGCCGCTGTCGTCGCGGATGCCGGCGGCAATGCAGCGTACGCCGAGTTCGAGTTCCTCGTTGTCGTGGGCGTAGCCGTTGCTGCGTACCAGGGCCAGTTCACGCTCGAGGTGGACGGGGTCGGTGATGCTGTTGTGGGTGTGACCGGCCAGACCGGTGCGGGTGATGTAGTTCTGCAGGGCGCGGTGGGTTTCTCCGGCCAGGAACAGTTTGCCGACCGACGTGAGGTGCAGCGGGGCCCGGCCGCCGACGGCGCGCACGACCTGCATGCCGCTGCGTTCGGACAGCGCGCGCTCGATGTAGACGATTTCGTCACCCTGCCGGATGGACAGGTTGATGGGCTGGCCGGTGAGGCGGTGCAGCTCGCGCATGGGGCCCATGGCGGCATCACGGACGTTGAGACGGGTCTTGACCAGGTTGCCCAGTTCGAGCAGCCGCAGGCCCAGCTGGTAGCTGCCGGTGTCGACGCGGTCGACGAAACGGGCGGTGACCAGATCGTTGAGGATGCGGTGCGCGGTGGAGGGGTGCAGACCGGTCCGGCCGGAGAGTTCCTTCAGGCTGATGGCATCGGGCTGCTGGGCCAGGACATCGAGCAGCGACACCATGCGTTCGAGCACCTGGATGGTGGTTTTGGTGTGCCTGGGCGGGCGCGTGGTCCCCGCCGTGCCGGAGGAAGCGGGGGCTGCGGAATCAGAGAGAGTGTGGTCAGGCATCAGGACGCAGAGAGGCTCGGAGGAACCGGACCCTGTCATCAGGGCCCGGTTCCCCAGGGTAGATCTCGCAGGAAAGGAGGTGTCAATGACACGCTACATACCCGCGACTGTATGATTCTAGCGCATCGTTCCATCATGGCCGTGAATGGCCCGCGCTGCGGCATTGACGAGCGAGGGGCCCTGGTAGATCAGGCCGCTGTAGAGCTGCACGAGATCGGCGCCGGCCTGGATCTTGGCGACGGCATCGGCGCCTGACATGATGCCGCCCACGCCGATGATGGGGTAACGGGCGGGCAGGCCGGCACGCAGGGCACGGATGACGCGGTTGGAGGCTTCGAAGACCGGGCGTCCGGACAGGCCGCCGGATTCGGTGGCGTTGGCCAGGCCCTGCACGGCATCGCGGGACAGGGTGGTGTTGGTGGCGATGACGCCATCGATGTGGTGGCGGGTGAGGGCGTCGATGATGACGGTGATCTGGTCGTCATCGAGATCGGGGGCGATCTTGAGCAGCAGGGGCGGGTTGCGGCCCAGCTCCTCCGCCAGGCGGCGGCGCTCGGTGTCGAGGGCGCCGAGCAGGCCATCCAGTTCGTCACTGCCCTGCAGCTTGCGCAGGTTGGCGGTGTTGGGCGACGAGATGTTGATGGCCACATAGTCGGCCAGCGGCCAGACCCGGGCCAGTCCCTTCAGGTAGTCGCCGGTGGCGGATTCGAGCGGGGTGGCGGCGTTCTTGCCGATGTTGAGCCCCAGCACCGGCGGGGTATTTTCGACGAGGGCGCCCCGTTCGAGGGCCTGACGCTTCTGCCAGGTGCTGGAGCGCTGCACGTTGGCGACGAAGTCGGCCAGACCGTCGTTGTTGAAGCCGAAGCGGTTGATGATGGCCTGTGCCTCGGGCAGGCGGAACAGCCGGGGCTTCGGGTTGCCGGGCTGGGCCAGCGGGGTGACGGTGCCCAGTTCGAGAAAGCCGAAGCCCAATGCGGCCAGGCCGTCGATGTGGCTGGCGTTCTTGTCGAGCCCCGCGGCCACACCGACCCGGTTGGGGAAGGTGAGGCCGAGCAGCTGTACCGGGTCTTCGACGCGGTCCGGGCGCAGGCAGGCGGGCGCGGCAGCCAGGACATCCATGATCTGCATGCCGATGTGGTGGGCGCGTTCGGGGTCCTGCGAAAAGAGCAGGGGGCGCAGCAGCTGGTAGCCGAGGGCGCTCAGTTTTTCAGCGGTATCCATTGTCCGTCTATCCGTTGTTCGAGCGGGCGGAAGTTGCTCTTGTAGCGCATCGAAGGCGCCTGTTCGATCCAGTGGCCCAGGTAGAGGTAGTCGAGGCCAAGAACCTGGCACATCCGGATCTGCCAGAGAATGCCATAGGTGCCGAGGCCGCCGCCCGGCGCCTCCGGCTCGAAGAAGGTATACACCGCGGAGAGCCCGTCGTCGAGTACGTCGATGATCGAGACCATCATCAGCTGCCCGTCGGGGGCGCGGAATTCGACCAGGCGGGTATCGACCGACGACTGCAGCAGGAACTCGCGGTACTGGTTTTCGCCATCTTCGCTCATGCCACCACCACGGTGGCGGGCCTGCAGGTAGCGGATGTAGAGGGCGTAGTGTTCGTCGCAGAAGGCGAGGGGCAGCTCCCGGCCGGTCAGCTGGCCGTGGCGGCGGGCGGTACGGCGCTGGCTGCGGTTGGGGCGAAAGCGCGCCACGGGCACACGTACGGGGATGCAGGCGCTGCAGTTGTCGCAGCGGGGCCGGTAGGTGTGCCGGCCGCTGCGGCGAAAGCCGTTGCGCACCATGTGGCCATAGTTGCCGGCGGTGATGGCGATGGCCGGATCGGCCACCTGGGAGCGCGCCATGCGGTCGGGCAGGTAGCTGCAGGGGTACGCGGCCGTGACGTAGAGCCGGATGCTGTGTTCCTGGACGGGGGGCTGGCCGCTGCGCATCGGGTTCATGCCCGGTGGCCGGGGGAGGTGGAAACCGGCGTGGCATCGTCCGTCTGGCCGGCGGATGGTCCGGGGCCGGTCTCCTGTCCGTTGCCGGTCTCCCGAAAGGTCTCCGGCCGGGGGTGAGGCGGGTGTTGCGTGGCGGAGGCCGTGACGCTGCCGGATGAGGGATCGGGCCAGTGGAGATTGCGTGCGAGGGTGTGCCAGTCGGGTCCTGGCTGCCGCAGCAGGGGCTGGATGCGGGCGAGGAATTCGGCACGGGAGATGTCGCGTCCGCCCAGACTGCCCAGATGCCGGGTGGACTGCTGGCAGTCGACCATCGGGAAGCCGTGCTGCACGAGGAGGTGCATCAGGGTGGCGAAGGCGCACTTGGAGGCGTTGGGGCGCCGGGTGAACATCGATTCGCCAAAGAACATGCGGCCCAGCGAGACACCGTAGAGGCCGGCGATGAGCTGCGGACGGGGGGCGTCATCGTCGAAGGCCGCCGGGGCCGTCCCGGTGGGGGCGGCTTCCCAGACTTCGAGCGAGTGGGCCAGGCCCAGGGCATGCAGGGCCGTGTAGGCTGCGATGATGGCGGGGGTGATCCAGGTGCCTTCCTGGCCGGGACGGGGCTCGGCGCAGGCCTGCATGACGCGGGTGAAGGCGGTGTCGAGGGTGATGTGCCAGGCGGGTGCGCCGGGGGCACGTCCGTGCAGCTGCCGGAGCAGACGGCGCAGGGTGCGGGCGGGCGAGAATTCGCCGGTGAAGACGACCATCCGCGGGTCGGGGGACCACCACAGGACCGGCTGGCCGCTGGTGTACCACGGGAAGAGGCCGTGGCTGTAGGCCTCGACGAGGCGGTGTGGCCCGAGGTCGGCCCCCAGGGCGATGAGGCCCGGGTGACCGGGGACATCCTGGTCGGCGGGGGGCAGCGGGGTGTCGGGGTCTACCCAGTGGCGGATCATGGGGCGGGCAGGTGTGTGGCAGGTCCGGGGACGAATGCGTCCAAAACACGCTCCGGTGTTTTCGGAAACGTACGCCAAAGAAATGTACGCCAAAGTCGCACTTTTGTCGGGCCGTTACTTTTGTTGCGGATGCTGGTTATGCACGGAATCCCCTGTACGGGTGGACACGGCGTTCTGGGTCATGGTGCCCTTCTGGCGACCGTGCGGCGTCCCCTGTGCGGGTGGATACGGCCAGGGTGCTGCCGGCGTTGCCCTGCCAGCCAGGGTGGCCAGCCCTGCCTGCGCAGTGCGTCCTGTCAGCACCCGGTCGGGGCCGGCGCGGGGATGGATGAAACCGTGATACGCGTCAGTCATCGGCCTCGGTGAGGGTGTAGCCCAGGCCGTGGACGGTGATGATGCGGACCTCGCTGTCGCGCAGGCGGCGGCGCAGGCGCGAGACGAGCACGTCGACGGTGCGGTCGCCATAGACCCAGTCCCGTCCGCAGATGGCCTCGCTGATGCGGGTGCGGCTGCAGGGCTGGCCGAAATGGTCCAGCAGGCAGACCAGCAGGCGGGTTTCGGCGGGCGACAGGGTTTCGGTGCGGTCCTTGATGTGCAGCCGGCGCGAGGCGGCATCCAGGCGCAGGCTGCGCGGGATGGCTGGTGGGGCGACGGCTGGCTGTGCCGGCGGGGATGTTGCCGGCACGGGAGAGGCTGCAGGCAGGGGCACTGCCTGCAGGGAAGGGGCCGCAAGGGACGAGGCAGGCAGGGGGGACGAGGGCTGGGCCGATGGGGGCAGGGATGTTGCCGGCAGGGAGGAGGCAGGGAAGGACGCTGCCGGCGGCTGGCTAGTGCCGTGACGGTCGGGTGTGTCGTTGCTGCCGGGGGTGTCGAGGGCCTCGATGGCCCGGGCCAGGGCGTCGGTGCGGGCGGGTTTCCCGATCAGGGCGGCGAACAGGGCGGCGTCATCGGGGCGCTGGCGGATGCGCTCGATGTTGGCACTGAGCAGCAGGACCGGTTTGTGGTCGAAACGGGGATCCTGGCGCAGCTGGCGGGTAAAGGCCACGCCGCTGCCGTCGGGCAGGTCCAGGTCGATGATGAAGAAGTCGTAGGCATCGGGGTCGGCCGCGCAGAGGGCGCTGGCCTGTTCGAGGCTGACGACGTGGTCGGTGGATGACACCAGCCGTTCCAGCATGGCCACGGTGCCCAGCGCGCCGATGGGGTCGTCGTCGATCAGCAGGCAGCTGCGGTCGAGGCGCCGGGTGGCGTCGGACTGCTCCGTGGGCGCATCGTGCGGGGCAGGCTGCACGAGGGGCAGCGTCAGGACCAGGCGGGTGCCGTCTTCCTGCTCGCCGGGCCGCAGGGTGCCCTGCAGGGCGGTGGTCATGCGCTGGGCAATGGCCAGGCCCAGACCGATGCCATGGCCGCTGTCCAGGCAGGGACGCAGGGTGGCGGGGGGATGTGCGAGCTGCCGGCGCACGGCGGTGGGCAGGCCCGGGCCGTGATCGCTGACGGTGAAGACGAGCTGGCCATCGTGCACGCGCACGTCGAGCAGCACACCCCGGCCGTCGTCGTGGCGCAGGGCGTTCTGGATGAGGTTGCCGAGAATCTGCTGCACCATCGACCAGTCGAGGGTCACCTCGTCGGGCAGGGCGGACTCGACCTGCAGCCGCAGCGGCACGCCGCGCTGCCGGGCCAGGATGTCCTTGGTGCGAACCAGCCCGGCGAGGGCCTTGCGCAGGCCGGTGGGCTCGGGGCGGGGCTGGGGGGCCTGGTGCTCGAAGCGCGAGAAGCCCAGCACGTTCTCGAGGGTGGCGTCGAGGGCGCCGGCCGACAGGCTGAGCAGGTCCAGCAGCCGTTCCACGTCACGTACGCTGGCATCGCGCAGCAGTTCGGCCGCGCCCAGCACGCTGTGCAGCGGGCCGCGGATCTCGTGGCTCATGGTGGCCAGGAACAGCGACATGGTGCGTTCGGCGGCGCGTGCCCGTTCGACGGCCCGGGTGTGTTCGGTCACGTCGTGCATCAGCACGATCCGGCAGCGGTCCAGCTTCTGCACGCTGTCCTCGACGAGACGCAGCCGGATGTCGAAGCAGCGGCGCCCCTCGTGGGTGTCGAGCCAGATGGCCGTGAGTTCGGTGCTGCCAGTGTCGAGAATCTCGGCCAGCAGGGCCTGAAGCTGCGGGCGGTGGTGCTGCAGGGCCAGCCGGTAGCGCAGGGCGCCGGGTTCGGACAGCCCCAGGAAGGTCTGCAGGGCGGCGCTGTTGGCATCGAGCAGCTCACCCTGTTCGGTGGTGATGAAGACGGGGCCGCGCAGCCCTTCGAGCACGCCGAAATACTGGTCCCGTTCGCGGGTCAGGCGGCGGATGCTGTCGGCCAGGGCGGCCTCGTGCGGCTGGGGTGAGGCCCAGGGGGCCAGCATGGCCTGATCGGCCTCGTCGAAGAAGTCGTGCAGCCGGGCCAGCAGGGCGTCGGGATGGGGCAGTGTCCCGGTGGGCTGGCCATCCGGCTGCCACAGCAGCTGGCGGAAGTGGGCGTCATAGGCGCGGCGACAGAGCCGGAACAGGCCGTGATGCAGCTCCAGGGGCACGCCGGCGTCATGGTGGCGGCTGGCAATGTGGCGCAGGCGTTCGAAGCGCGGGTCGTGCCGGTAATCGTTGCGGCCATCCAGCTGGCGTGGCCGGGGATCGGTCAGGTACTGCAGCAGGCAGTCGCTGAGCCGTTCGGCCGCTTCGTTCCAGGCGGCGCGCATGGAACTGGTCTGGTCGGTGAAGCCATGGGCCAGGGCCAGTTCCAGAATGCGCTGGACGAGCGCATCGTTTTCGGTGTCCAGGATGTCCTTCAGGGGATGGACGGGCCAGTGCATCGTGTCGGGCGGTGGAGGAGACAGGCCGGAAATTCGACCAGAACCGACCGGCCGCGACAAGGAACCCTCTGTAAAAGTCTGCGAGCACTTCAAGTCTGTCAGCACTTCGGGCCTCACGCGGGATGAGCCGGAAGGCCCCCTGTTTACACAGCCTTCACAACCCTGCAGCCTTTGTGGGCATGTCAATACCTATAGTGATGGCGTGGGCAGCGTTCGTGCCCGTTCATCGAAGGAGGCAGGTGCGATGGCACGCGTCAGAGGTGCAACGGTATGGAAGGTGAGCAGCAGTCTGCTGGTGCTGGGTGGCCTGGGTTTTCTGGTGCTGACCTCGCCCTGGACCTGGTCGATGCTGCATGGTTCGCAGGAACTGCCCCCGCTGGAAGGGGCGGATGTGGCCAACGGCCGGCGGGTGTTCGTGGCATCGGACTGTGCCACCTGTCATGCCACGCCGGGCCAGCCGAAGGATACGGTGCTGGGCGGTGGCCGGGCGCTGGACACGGCGTTCGGGATCTTTCACATGCCCAACATCTCGCCGGACAAACAGGCCGGCATTGGCAACTGGACGCTGGCGCAGTTCGACCGGGCGCTGCGCCAGGGGGTGGGGCCCGGTGGTTTCTGGCCGGATGGGCAGGTGCTCTATCCGTCCTTTCCATATACCTCCTACCAGAAGCTCAAGGGCAGTGATGTGCGCGACCTGTATGCGTACATGATGACGCTGCCACCGGTGGCACAGGCGGCGCCCGATCATGAACTGAAGTTTCCGTTCAACCTGCGCCGGGGTGTGGGGCTGTGGCGGCTGGCCTTTCTGGATGGCAGGCCCTGGCAGCCCGGGCCGGTGCCCGCCGGGGTGAAGGCCGACGACTACCACCGGGGCGAGTATCTGGTGGAGGCGGCCGGCCACTGTGCCGAATGCCATTCGACGCGGACCTTCATGGGCAATGTGAAGGCCGGCCTGCGCTATGCCGGCGGCCCCACGCCGGAGGGCAATGGCTGGTTTCCGAACGTCACGCCGGACGAGACGGGCATTGGTTACTGGTCGGTGCCGTCGATTGCCAGCTATCTGCAGACGGGCGTGAACCCGATCGGGCGGGTGGCCGATGGCGACATGGCCGAGGTGATCAGAAACACGGCGCAGCTGCCGGCGGCCGATGTGGAGGCGATGGCGCTGTATCTGAAGCATGTGCCGGCGGTGACACAGCCGGCGCCCGGCATGCCGATGCCCAACCATGGCAGCGAGCTGGTGATGCTGCCCTCGGTGGTGCAGCATGCGTCGCGGCTGCCGGTTTCGGGCCCGGACAGCATCCGGGCCGGTGAGGCTGCCACCGTGGTCAGAACCACCAATGCCTGGCTGCAGGCCGGGGGCGTGCAGAAGGGCGCCGAGGCCCAGGCCAAGCTGCTGGGCGGTGCGGCCGTGCAGGTGAAGGCGCGCGACGGCGACCGGGTGCAGCTGGTGCTGCAGGGCTGGCAGATTGCCGACACGCCCAGCGTGGTCTATCAGGCGCGTGGCCAGCGGGTGATGGTGGGGGTGCTGACGCCCGAGGCGGTGGCGGCGGTGAAACACGGCGAGGCCGAGACCGACGCCGATACCGGCCAGCGCTGGCTGCCGGCCGAGCTGACGGTGTGGGCAGAGGCGACCGGACTGAACACCGACCGGCCTGCCGTGTGGGCCTACAGCCAGGATGTGTTCCAGAAGGCGTGTTCGGCCTGTCACGTGCTGCCGCAGAAGGGGCACTTCACGGCCAACCAGTGGATCGGCACGCTGAAATCGATGCGGCGCTTCACGACGATGGACGATGACCAGTACCGGCTGATCCTGGCCTACCTGCAGAACCATTCGAAGGACCTGAAGGATCCGCACACCCAGGGTGGCGCCGCTGCGGCAGGAGGTCATCCATGAACACGATGACGGTGACCCTGGCCGATGTGGCGGAATGGCTGTCGGTCCAGTTTTTGGCACCGCCCGATGCGGCGATGGTGGAGGCGGCCCGCTCGGTGCGCGGCCAGCTGCTGCTGGCGCAGATGGGCGCGCTGCTCGACCGCCCGGACGAGATGGGCCGGCTGCGCAGCCTGCTGTCGGCCGATGCGGTGCCGGTCGTGGTGCAGGGATTGCAGCGCAGCCATGTGGCGCTGTTCGAGGGGATTTTCCGCAATCGCAGCGTGGCGCCCTATGCCAGCGTCTGGGATGGCACCGGCCGGCTGTTCGGTCCGGCCGTGGAGCGGATGCAGCGGCTGCTGCACGATCTGGACATCCGGCTGGATGAGGGTTTTCACGAGCCGCCCGATCACCTGGGGGTGCAGCTGCAGGCGCTGGCCGAGGCGTTGCGGCAGCCGCAGGCCGCACGGGTGGCGCGGGTGCTGGACGAGCTGGCCTGGACCGAACGCTTTGCCGCCGCGCTGGGCCGGCTGGATGGTGATGGCTACTTTGGCGTGGCAGCCCGGCTGCTGCCACCCCTGCTGGAACGGGCCGGATGGTCCGTGCAGCAGGCGCGGGTGGCATGAGAACGGACGGCAGCGGGCCTGCGGTGGCCCGGCCAACAGACGACAGGACAGGAGAACAGGTCATGAACGCTCAACACGATACGGTGCGGCAGATGCCTCGACATGATGTGTCACCGCAGATGCCTGCCACGCAGCCGGATACCTCGCTGTCACGCCGCAGTTTCGTGCGTGGCCAGGTGGCGGCCGCACTGGGCATCGCCGGCGCGCCGGTGCTGGTACGGGGGGCAGCGAAGCAGGCGGCCGGCGGTGAGACCGGGCAGGCGCAGCCGGCCGGCCAGCCATCGGGTGGCCAGGCAGCCGCGACGACGGACGGGGTCGTGCCCGGGGGCATCCTGTCGGGATGTCACTGGGGGGCCTTCTACGGGATGGTCAAGGATGGCCGTGCGGTGGAATTCCGGCCGTGGCCGAAGGATCCGGCGCCGTCGCCGCAGCTGCCCGGGGTGCTGGATTCGCTGTATTCACCCTCGCGCATCCGCTACCCGATGGTGCGGCGCGCCTGGCTGGAAAAGGGCCCGGGGGCCGATCCGGCCGGCCGGGGTACCGGGGATTTCGTGCGGGTGAGCTGGGAGAAGGCCACCCAGCTGGTGGCCGACGAGCTGACCCGCGTACGCGAGAAGTATGGCCAGACGGCGGTGTTTGCCGGTTCCTACGGCTGGAAGAGCCCGGGGCGGCTGCACAACTGCCAGACGCTGCTGCGGCGGATGCTGAACCTGACCGGCAGCTACACCAACAGCACCGGTGACTATTCCACCGGGGCGGCGCAGGTGATCCTGCCCTATGTGTCGGGATCGCTGGAGGTGTACGAGCAGTGCACCACCTGGAACAATCTGGCCGAACACTGCGAACTGATGGTGTTCTGGGGCTGCAATCCGCTCAATACCTCGCAGATTTCCTGGCAGGTGGCCGACCACGGGGCCTGGCCGGGCGTGGAGGCCATGAAGAAGGCCGGCACGAAGGTGATCTGCATCGATCCGATCCGCACCGAAACCTGCCAGGCGCTGAACGGCGAATGGATTGCGCCGCGTCCGCAGACCGATGTGGCACTGATGCTGGGCATTGCCTGGGTGCTGGTGGACGAGAAACTGTACGACCGGAAATTTCTCGACAAATACACGGTGGGCTTCGACCGCTTCCTGCCCTACCTGCTGGGCAAGACCGATGGCCAGCCCAAGACGCCGGCCTGGGCCGCGCGCATCAGCGGGGTGCCGGCGGAGACCATCCAGTCGCTGGCCCGCCGCTTTGCAAAACACCGCACCATGCTGGCGCTGGGCTATTCCACGCAGCGCCAGCACCATGGCGAGCAGTCGCACTGGATGCTGATCACGCTGGCGGCGATGCTGGGCCAGATCGGCCTGCCGGGCGGCGGCTATGGCCTGAGCTATCACTATGCGTCGGGCGGGGCGCCCACGGCCAACACGCCGATCCTGAAGGCCATCGACGATGCGTCGGGACAGGGGGGCGAGGGGGCCGCCTGGCTGGCCCAGAGCGGGGCGGTGTCCATTCCGGTGTCGCGACTGGTGGAGACGCTGCTGAACCCGGGCAAGGTGATGTCGTTCAATGGCCATGACATCAAGCTGCCGCTGATCAAACTGGTCTACTGGGTGGGGGGCAATCCGTTTGCACACCAGCAGGACCGCAACCAGATGGTGCAGGCCTGGCGCCGGCTCGATACCTTCATCGTGCACGATTTCCAGTGGACGGCCACGGCCCGTCATGCCGACATCGTGCTGCCGGCCACCACGGCCTACGAGCGCAACGACATCGAGCAGATGGGCGATTATGCACAGAGCCACATCGTGGCGATGAAGAAGATCGTCGAGCCGCTGTTCGAGGCACGCAACGACTTCGACATCTTTGCGGACATTGCACGGCGACTGGGCAAGGGCGATCCGTTCACCCGCCGTCTGACCGAGATGGAGTGGATCCGCAACCTCTACGAGGCGGCCAAGATCGAATCACGCGCCAAGGGCATGGAGATGCCGGTGTTCGACGCGTTCTGGGCCAGCAACCGGCCCCTGTCCTTCCCGATTCCGCCGACGTCGAAGGAATTCGTGCGCCATGCCGATTTTCGGGCCGATCCGCTGCTGAACGCGCTGGGCACGGCCTCCGGCAAGTTCGAGCTGTATTCGCGCACCATCGAGAAGTACGGCTACGACGACTGCCCGCCGCATGCCACCTGGCTGGAGCCCATCGAGCGCGTGGGCGGGCCGGACACGAAGTATCCGCTGCACATCGTGTCGAACCACCCGCAGATGCGGCTGCATTCGCAGCTGTGCGGTACGGTCAACCGCAGGACCTACGAGGTGGCCGGCCGTGAACCCTGCTGGATGAATCCGAAGGATGCGGCGGCCCGTGGCCTGAAGGATGGCGAGGTGGTGCGGGTGTTCAACCAGCGCGGGCAGATCCTGGCCGGACTGAAGATCACCGACGAGATCATGCCCGGGGCCATCCGCATCAACGAGGGCGGCTGGTACGACCCGGTGAATCCGCGCCAGGACGGTACGCTGTGCGCCTGGGGCGACGTGAACGTGCTGACCACCGGGGTGGCCACGTCGAAGCTGGGGCAGGGCAACTGCGGCCAGACCGGGGTGGCGGAAGTGGAGCGCTTCCGGGGCTCGCTGCCGCCGGTGACGGTGTTCGAACAGCCGGAAGCACACCGGAAGGGGTGAAACGGCCGGGGCACCGGACAGGGGCTCCGGGGGAGTGACATCATCTCCCGGATCATGGATGACTGGGGACAGCAATCACCGGGTCTGGCTGGCCAAAGCCCCGGTTGTCCAGGACACGAACATGGTAACGGGGCCTGTCGTGTGCCTTTCAGCCCGGCCTTGCCGCAGAGGCGGCCGGCTGCCCGCCCTCATCGGCCAGATCGCCCGCATAGTGGGTGGCAGGCGCCGGTGAGGGACCAGTGGTGCGTGTGGCCGGGGGGGTGATCCGGCCGGTATGCATGATGAAGCGTCCGGCCCGGCGGTCGGCCAGGAACCAGCGCAGCGTGGCTTCGACGGTGCTGAAGGCGATCTGGTCCCAGGGAATGTCGGCCTCGGCAAAGAGGCGGGCATCCAGGCTTTCCTCGCCGGGGGCCAGCTCGGGGGTGGCCAGCTGCGCGCGGTAGAACACATGCACCTGTTCGGCGTGCGGCACGTCGATGACGGCAAACAGCTCGGTGTTGCCGTCGGTGCGTGCACCGGCCTCCTCGCCGGTTTCGCGCAGGGCGCCCTCGGCGATGGTCTCGCCGGTTTCCATGAAGCCGGCCGGCAGGGTCCATTTGCCATGGCGGGGCTCGATGGCACGCCGGCAGAGCAGGATGCGGTCTTCCCAGACACAGACCGCCCCGGTGACGATGCGCGGGTTGACGTAGTGAACGGTGTGGCAGCGCGTGCAGACCTGCCTCGGCCGGTTGTCACCGTCGGGGATCCGGGTCTCGGTGGGGCTGCCGCAGTTTGTGCAGTATTTCATGACTGGAAATTTTGCGCCCGGGGGCGCCGGCGGGCAAGTCGGCGCTGTGGGGGTGTGGGGCCTTTTTTTGGGTGGGGGGTTGCATTCACCGTGGCGTTTGTGCATAATTCTTTTCGCGGGGTGGAGCAGTCTGGCAGCTCGTCGGGCTCATAACCCGAAGGTCGGAGGTTCAAATCCTCCCCCCGCAACCATCGACATTCCACGCCCCTGAGCTATCAAGACACTCAGGGGCTTTTTTTCGTCCATGGCTTTTGGCCCTGTTGCCGCTGGCCCTGCTGCTGGCATTGCCCCGCTGGTGGCCCCGGCCTGCCGTTCCTGCGGAGGGGCGGTCCGGGTCATGAAGGAGGCAGCCGGGAGCGCGGAAACGGGGGGCCGTGAGTCTTTCGGCACATCGGCACATCGGGGCGGCGTGTCATGACGTCCCGGGGCGGGATGTGGTGCAGCAACCGGGATGGATGGGGCATCGTGCAACCGGGGCGTGGGTGTCGTGAGGCTGCGACAGCGGCCTGCCTCCGGTCGGGGATGCCCCTGTGGTGTTCCGGGGCCATTTGATGCGCCTGGCGGGCTGATGGCACCATCGCTCCTTTGGAAACCTCCGTATCGGCGGAGGCGCTCCTGGTCCCGCCGGGAAGGCGTCACGCAGGCGCCATCGCCGTTTGCCGGGGCGAACGGCGTGAGGGAACGGTGCCGGCGCAGGGCCAGACGGCCGCACGGCATGGCTTCCGGTGCCGTCCCAGTGCCTTCCGGTGCAAGTGCAGACCCCCCATGGACATCCTGCAGACTCAACTGAACGAACTCCTGGGCCAGTACATCTGGCTGGAAGGGCTGCTTGGCCTGGCGGTGCTGGGGCTGGTGACCCTGCTGGTCAAAGTGCTGTCCGGCTATGTGACACGCAAGGTGATCGCCTTCATTCACCGGCGCTTCACCGACAACACGCGTCATGGCCTGCTGATGGACACCAATCTGCTGGCCCGCACGGCGCAGATGCTGCCGGTGCTGGTGTTCCAGTCGGGGATCGGGCTGGTGCCGGGGCTGCATCCCACACTGGCCATGCTGGCCTACAAGGGGGCCATGGTCGTGTCGATCTTCCGCGGGGTGCGGGTGGTCGATGCGCTGCTGTCGGCCTATCTGACGACGCGACAGCGCCAGGGCAAGCCGGGCCGCTCGCTGAAAAGTTCGGTGCAGCTGCTGAAGATCCTGATGTACGTGCTGGGGCTGGTGTGGATGATCGCCGCCCTGACCGACCAGCAGCCGCTGATCCTGCTCTCCGGTCTGGGGGCGGCCTCGGCGGTGATCCTGCTGCTCTTCAAGGACACGCTGCTCAGCTTCATTGCCGGCCTGCAGCTGACCTCGTCGGACACGCTGCGGGTGGGCGACTGGATCGAGATGCCGCAGGTGGGGGCCGATGGGGATGTGATCGACATTGCGCTGCACACGGTGAAGGTGCAGAACTTCGACAAGACGATCACGATGATCCCGACCTGGCGGCTGATGGCGGAGAGTTTCCGCAATTTCCGCGGGATGCACGATGCCGGCGGGCGGCGCATCAAGCGCACGCTGCGGCTGGACATGACGACGGTGCGCTTCATGGAAGCCAGCGAGCTGAAGAAGCTGGCCGAGATCGAGCTGCTGGAAGATTATCTGAACCGCAAGATGGACGAGCTGACGGTGCGCAACGAGGAGCGGCGCGAGCGTCTGGGGCCGAAGCGGTGCGAACAGTTGGCAAATCAGCGACGCCTGACCAATATTGGTACGTTCCGGGCCTATGTGCTTGCATACTTGCGGGCTCATCCGGGTGTCCATCAGAACATGTCGCTGATGGTGCGCCTGATGGAGCCGACGCCGGAGGGGGTGCCGCTGGAGCTGTACTGCTTCACCAACACCACCACCTGGGCGGTGTACGAGGGCATCCAGTCCGACATCTTCGACCACCTCATCGCCATCATGCCGGTGTTTGGTCTGCGGCTCTATCAGCAACCCAGTGGCAGGGACATGCGTGCCGGCCTCGGTACAGTGCGATACGCTGGAGCGGGCAGGCGGGAACAGGGGAGTGATGGTGTCCAGTCGATGGAACAGGCAGGCGGACGGGAACAGCCGGTGTGAGACAGGGCGGACGGGGCGGCCGAAACGGCTGCCCGTTCTGGTGGGGCTGGGGCTCCTCGTTCTGGCGGGCGTGCCCCTGCTGGCGCCGGTGAGCGTGCAGGCCGCCGGTTTCTGGCACGATCCGGATCTGGCCGAACCGGGGACGGACCCGTTTGGAGATCCATTTTCCGGTGAAGCAGCGCCCGGCGATGAGCGCGATGATGTACCCCCGGGCGGTCTGCGTGGTGAATGGACCGGTGAAGGCCCGGGGACGTACGGTGGCGGCCATGACACCGCGCGGCATTGGCCCGCGGCACATCACGGTGGGGCATCGCATGCCAGGGACGACCAGCGCCCGGGCGGAACGGGACATCACGATGATGCCGGGGCACCACCGTCGCGCACGCGGCCCTGGCGCGGGGCGCCGCCGCTCTTCTGGCAGCCCGGACCGCGGGCAGACGGGGCACGGGTGCCGGCGCCTGAAGGACGCAGCTGGGGATGCCGGCCTGCGGCCGCCATGCAGACCCGCCTGAAGATCGACAATGACCTGGCCACGGGCAAGGACAAGGATTATGGCTACAGCAGCGGCGTGATGCTGGAGGTGGCCGCGCGCACCTCGGCCCACGATGGCTGGGGGCAGGATGGCGAGCCGGGGCTGCTGTGTCCGCTGTGGCGCTGGCTGGGGGGCGGGCGCGTGCCGTCCGAGTACGTGAGTTTCCGCCTGGACCAGGCCATCTACACGCCCGAGAACAGCCGGGCCACCTGGCTGATTCCATCCGACCGGCCCTATGCGGCCACGCTGATGGCCAGTCTGGCCGGGGTGCGGCTGCAGGAAGGTCAGTGGGTGCGCAACGAGCTGCGGCTGGGCTGGGTGGGACCGTCGGTGCGGGGCGAGAAGCTGCAGAATGCCGTGCACCGGGTGATCGATGCACCGCGCTTCCGGGGCTGGGCCCACCAGCTGCACGACGAACCGCTGCTGGAATGGGCCCAGTACCGGGTACGGCGCTGGCAGCCGGCCAGCGGACGCACCGATGTGCTGGGGCACTGGGGCATGCGGTTGGGCAATCTGCAGAGCAGTGCCTTTGCCGGGCTGGAATGGCGCTTTGGCAATCACCTGCAGGATGATGGCGGCTCGGCACCGCTGCGCCCGGGCTCGAACGAACCGGGCGAGGTGAGCTGGTATCGCAGCGACACGACGCAGTGGAACCTGTTCGTGCAGGGCGGCGTGCGTGCCGTGGCCTGGGATCTGACGCTGGATGGCAACGCCTGGCACGACAGCCACCACGTGAAGCGCAAGCCGGTGGTGGCCGATGCGGGGGCGGGCTTCACCGTGCGGCAGGGACGCTGGGGCGTGCAGTTCATGTGGGTGGTGCGCTCGCGCGAGTTTCGTGGCCAGCGGCATGTGCCGTCGTTCGGATCGCTGCAGATCGGCTACAGTTTTTGAGCCAGGTCGGTGCATGGATACTGCCTGTTCATGCGGCCGGATGCACAGTTGGGGTAGAATGCTGCAATTCAATCGGCCATGAACCGCCATCGGGCTGTCGATGGGTCTGACATGGCGGCAGGGTGTCATGCGGGGGTATATCGGTTCTTCCCGGCGCTGCTGCCGCGCTCCGGCGGTTCCTGTACGGGCCAGATGGTCCGTTTCCCCTTCGGGAAGTCTGGTTTGGTGCACCCCCGTGGGTGCTTCCCCGGTGGCCCCTGTACTGATTCTGTTTCCGCACCCCGGTGGTCTGCAGCCGGTCGCCTGGCTGCTTCCGTGTGCCGTGTGTGGCTGGTGCGTGCTGTGTGCCGCGCGGGGTTCTGACCAGGGTTGGGGGCTGCTTCTCCTGTGCGGTCGGTTCTGCCTGTGCGCCGTTCGGCGCGGGCGGGTTTGTGTTCCGTCGTGTCGTCCTGCCGTGGCCGTTCGTGGTCACGGGGCCGTGTGCCATCTGCGTGCCGGCGTTGCCCTGTCTGGCAAGGCGGTCAGCCTTGCCTGTGCACGGCATCCTGTCGGCACACGGCCGGGGCCAGCGCGGGGACGAATGAGTTCATACCACGATCTATCAGGTAGATGAATACCGCTGAGGTCAAACGAGTCATCGAGGGGGCACTGCTGTGCGCCACCAAGCCGCTGTCGGTGTCCGACCTGCGCCAGCTGTTTGCCGGGGATGCCGAGATCGGCGCTGACACGGTGCGCGATCTGCTGGACGGGCTGCGCACGGACTGGCAGGGGCGTTCGCTGAATCTGGTGGCGCTGGCCACGGGCTGGCGTTTCCAGAGTGCGCCCGACATTGCGCGCTTCGTGACGCGGCTCAATCCCGAGAAGCCGCCGCGCTATTCGCGGGCCGTGCTGGAGACGCTGGCGATCATCGCCTACCGGCAGCCGGTGACCCGGGGCGACATCGAAGAGATTCGTGGGGTGACGGTGTCATCCCACATCATCAAGACACTGGAAGACCGGGGCTGGATCGACCAGATCGGGGTGAAGGAAGTGCCCGGGCGGCCTGCGCTGTTCGGCACCACCCGCCAGTTTCTGGACGATCTGAACCTGAAGGCGCTGAGCGAACTGCCGGCGTTGGACGACGAGGCGCTGCCCGCCGACGTGCTGCAGGCCCTGGCGCTGCAGACCGGTGCCGATGTGCCGGCCATGGCGGCCGGTGTGGGGGTAGCGGATGGGGCTGGTGCTCCGGCCGTGGAAGGCGCCCTGGATGGTGCGGGTGCACCGGAGGGAGAGACCGCTTCGAACGGAGCGGATGCGCCGGCCGTGGAAGGCACGCCGGATGACGCCGGTGCTCCGGATGATGCTGGCGCGCCGGAAGTGGAAACTGCTCCGGATGGTGCCGGCGCGCCAGCTGTGGAGGCTGCTTCGGATGGAGCCAGCGCCCCGGAGGCGGAAGCCGCTTCCGGTGCAGATGCGGCTCCGGTTGGTGAAGCCGTGCCGGAAAAGGGCGCTGACGGTGAGGATGCGGTTGCGGCAGATGCCCCGGCCGATGCCCACGATATACAACCTGCGGCAACGTCCGCAGACAACACGCTGTGATGTGACCATCGCATGAATAACGACCAGAACGAACAGGATTTGACGCCGGCCGCCGCTGCTGCGGAACACGAAGGCGTCGCCAGCCCCGCGGGTTCGGGGACCGATGAGACACCACCGGCCAGGCGCCGTCGTACGTCAACCCGCCGCAGCAGCCGTACGGTGGCTGCCGATGCGACCACAGAGACGGCAGCCGGGACTCCTGCCACGGAAGAGGCACCGGCCACGTCGCGTCGCCGGGCATCCCGTTCCCGCGGGCAGGCCCCCGTGGCGACGGTGGATACCGATGCCGCGGAGGTGACCTCCGGTCAGGCGGCGGAAGGGGAGGCACCGGCCGGCATTGCCGCAGGCACGGCTGCGCCGGATACGGCTGCCGGCAGCGGGGAAGCCGTGGCCGAAACGCCGGCCAAACCGGCCCGTCGCGCGACACGGACCCGTCGCCGGGCGGCCGATGCGGCGCCTGCTGCAGCCAGTGAACCGGCTGAGGCCGCCGGGATGCAGGCTGCGGACGGTGGCACGGCCCCGGCCGCGGTTCAGGAGGGGGTCGGCACGGAGGCTGATGCCGGCGTGCAGGTCGATGCCGGTACGCCGGCCGATGCCGTTGCAGAGGCTGCAGGGGCTGCCGGCCCGGAGGGCGCCGCCACGCCGGAAGCGGCCGACGGTGCTGCGCCGGCCCGCAAACCGCGCAGGACGGCCGCTGCCGGTACCCGTACGCGGCGTACTGCGGCGCGCAAGGCGGCGTCAGGGCCGGAGGCTGGCGCCGAAGCGGCCCCGGCAGCTGCCGTGGACCGGGAGCCGGCCGTGACCCCGCTGGCAGAAACCGACGTGCCGGCGCAGGTTGCGGGCGGCGCTGCTGCGACGGATGCGATGGATGTGACGCAGGCAGCGGACGGAGCGGATGCAGCGCAGGCAGCGGACGCGAGGGATGCAGCGAAAGCGACGGCGGCAACGGACGCGGCACATGCGACACATCCGGCCCATGAGGCGGGCAAGGATGATGCGCCCCGGCATGGCATCGTTGCGGGTGTGGCCGATGATGCACCCGGCCGCGAAACCGGACGGATGGGCGGGGCTGCGGCCGGCGGCTGGCCGGGCGAACAGATCGCACTGGATCTGGACGGTGGTGATGCGTCCGCCGGCGACCGGGACGACTACGACGACGAAGACGAGGACGATCCCTTCAATCGCATCGACCCCCTGGAAGCCCGGGATGACGACTGGGACGACGAGGATGAGGACGATGACGACGGTCCGGCCGACGCGGACCCCGTGCCGTTCTTTGCCCGGCAGGCGCCCATCGGCCTGAAGGGCGGACGTCGTGCGCCGCCGCCGGGGGCCGAGAAACTGCACAAGATTCTGGCGGACGCAGGCATCGGCTCGCGTCGCGACATGGAAGATCTGATCATTGCCGGCCGGGTGTCGGTCAATGGTCTGCCGGCCCACGTCGGTCAGCGGGTGGGGCCGGAGGACGTGATTCGCGTCAACGGCAAGCCACTGGCACGCAAGCGGGCCGCCGCGGCCTCGCAGCAGCCGCAGGTGCTGCTCTATCACAAGCCTACCGGCGAACTGGTCACGCGTGACGATCCGGGGTCGCGGCCGAAGGTGTTCGACCGTCTGCCGCGGCTGCGCGGCGCGCGCTGGATTGCCGTGGGCCGGCTGGACCTCAACAGTGAGGGGCTGCTGATCTTCACCACGTCCGGGGATCTGGCCAACCGGCTGATGCACCCGCGTTATGGCTGGGAACGCGAGTATGCGGTCCGGGTGCTGGGCCGGGTGGACGATGCCATCCGTGCGCAGCTGCTGTCCGGCGTGATGCTGGAAGACGGGCCGGCCACGCTGCAGTCCATCGAGGACATCGGTGGTGACGACGATGGGGCCAACCACTGGTACCGGGTGGTGATCCTGGAAGGTCGCAACCGCGAGGTGCGCCGGCTGTTCGATGCGGTCGGGCTGACCGTGTCGCGGCTGGTGCGGATCCGCTTCGGCCCGATTGCGCTGCCGCCGCGACTCAGGCGCGGCAGGCTGCAGGCACTGGCCGATGCCGAGGTGCGGCAGCTGCAGCAGCAGATCCGCAAGCATACGGCCGAGGTGGTTCGCGAAGGGGCCGCCGCAGGCGGACCGGCGGGCACTGCCACTCGCCCGGTACGTGGCCAGGGCACTGCGACCGGCCGGGGCCGGGGGCGCCGGAACGAAGCCGACCGCCGCAGCGCGGGCCAGACGCCCGTGCAGGGCGAGGCCGGCCAGCGGCGTCCGGCGGGACAGGGCGCTGCGCCGGGGCGTGCCGGTGGCCGCTGGGACCGTACCCAGGGACAACAGGGTGCGCAGCCGGGTGCGCCGGGCCGTCCGGGCCGTGGCCGGCGCGGTCAGGCCCAGGGCAGCCAGGCCCAGGCTGCGGGGGCCGGGGCACCGGGGTTCGATGCCGGTCTGGGCATGATGCAGACCGGTGCAGGTGCCTATCGCCAGGAGGGCGGGCAGTCTGCGGGGGGGGCGCCGGTGGGCAGCCGTCATCCGGCACGGCGCCGCCTGCTGCGCGGGCGCAACCGTACCCAGGGGCAGGAAGCCGCCGTGCAGGATCTGGCCCGCGAGGCCGGGCCGCGACAGGGAGCCGGCGCCGCGCTGCGCGCGGGCGATGGGGCCTCCCCATCCGGTCAGCATGGGAGCCAGCCCGGACAGGAGCGGCGTACCCGGGGTGGGCGTCGCAATCGCCCGGCCGGGGATGGCCAGGCTGCTGCCCAGGGGCAGGCGGTGCAGCAGGGCCGTGGCCGGCGCGGTGGTCGCCGGCAGGCAGACGCCATGGCGGGGGCCGATGAGGGCACCGGACGCCAGAACCGGGGCAAGCGCACGCCGGCCAAACGTCAGCGTACGCGGCAGCAGGGAGGCGCGCAGGCCGAGGCGCCCAGCCTGGTGTCGGTGAAGACGCTGGAGGCCACGGCCGAGAAGAAGACGCTGACGGTGAGCGAGCGCCGGGGTTGGACCGAAACCCGCTATCTGCCGCAGGCGGTGTCCTACAGTGGTGACACCGACTGGTCGAAGATCGCCCGCGAGACGGTGCTGCCCGACCGCAGTCGCCCGCGCCGGGTGAAGGAACGCAATGGCAATGTGGCGCCGCGCGTGCGTGCACGCCCGGCCCAGACGGCGCGGCGGGTGAACTACGACGATGACAACTGGCAGCCCACGTCCGACTCCGCCCACCTCGAGGGCATCACCCGTTCGATGAAGCGGGACGAGCGCCAGCAGCGCTGGGGCGGCACCCCGGGCTTTGCGGCCCGGCTGGGCCAGCCGTTCGACCCCAACGCCGGCAGCGGCTGGGGTGGACAGCGCCAGCCCGACCAGCGCCAGCCGCGTGGCAAGCGCGGTGGTGGTGCCGGTCTGGGCGGCGGTGCAGCCCGGCCGCGCCGCAAGAACTTCAAGGCGCGCTGAGGGCCGTTGCCGGCGTTACTCCGCCTGGCGGCGCACGGCCGTGGCCTCCCCCGCCCGGTACCGCTCATGTATTGAGTTCTCGCCGTTCGTCGGCTATAATCGGCCGTCTTTGGAGCTTTCTGCCGTGGTGCAGGAGCTTTTGCCGGGCATTCAGGTGCCCGGGCATCCTGGCCGGGCAGGCAGCTGCCCGGTTAGCTGGATATCGTGGCCACTGGCCGGGTATCGGGGCAGGGTGTCTTCACGGGCCGCCAGTGGCCCGTGAGGTGCGGTACGAAGGGCTGGCGGGGCGGCGGCTTCGCGGCGTTCGGGCTGCACATGGTATGGAATGGGCTGGCCAGCCCATTTTTTTTTACCCGCGTGGCGGGGCCTCCCGCCTGGCGGAAAGGCCAGCCGGCAGCGGCCGGGTGGCGGGCGTTACCCGTCTGGCCGCTTTGGGCCGCTTCGGGCCTTTTCGCTGGCTGGTCGACCGACCGGCGGTGGGCGTCCTGCCGGCCGGCGCACGGGGTGCATCCGGCGAGGGCGTCGGGGTACGGGTCACGGCAGTCAGCAGTACAGGGCGTGCGCTGCACGCAGACAGGGCAACAAGGTGGTTGGAAACGTTCCGGCAACAGTGAGCAGTATCGAGACCATGGTCGATCCGGTGGTGACGGCCATGGGCTATGAGGTGGTGGATGTGGAGTTTGCCGCAGGCGGCCTGCTGCGCATCACCATCGAGCATGCAGACCACGACTCTCCCATCACGCTGGACGACTGCGAGCGGGTGAGCGACCAGCTCTCGCACCAGTTCCTGGTGGAAGACGTCGATTACGACCGGCTGGAGATCTCCTCGCCGGGCCTGGACCGGCGGCTGCGCCGTCCGGAGGATTTCGCCCGTTTTGCCGGCGAGGAGGTCAAGCTCTGGCTGCGCCTGCCGCAGGATGGGCGCCGTACCTTCGAGGGCGTGCTGCTGCCGGCCACGGACGCGCTGGCCCGTGCCACCCAGCTGCTGGGGCCCGATGCGCCGCAGCCCGTCGTGGTGCAGGCCGACGGTGCGGTACCCGCGGCCACCGACTGGATGCTGCTGTGGCGCGAGAAACCTGTGGTTGCCACCCGTCCGGGGCGCAACCGGGGGGTACCGGGGCGCAGGCCGCCGAAGGCGCGCCCGGAGCCGGCCGATCCGGTCGAGGCAGTATTGCAGGCAGCCGATGGACATTGGCTGCGGTTTGGATTTGAGCAGGTCGATCGGGCCCGGTTGGTTCCGAAGCCGGTTTTCTGAGGAGTCGTTATGCAGGGACGTGAATTGTTGCTGATGGTCGATGCACTGGCGCGCGAGAAGAATGTTCCGCGCGACGTCGTGTTTGCCGCACTGGAGAGTGCGCTCGCGTCGGCAATGAAAAAGCGTTACAAGGACGAGGTGGACATCCGCGTGGCCATCAGCCGCGACGATGGCACCTACCGGGGCTTTCGCCGCTGGCAGGTCGTGCCCGATGGCGAGCTGGACGACCACGATCTGCAGATCATCCTCACCGAGGCCCGCAAGCAGAATCCCGACATCCAGCTCGAGGACTTCATCGAGGAAGAACTGGAAGAGATCGAGTTCGGCCGCATCGGGGCGCAGGCCGCCAAGCAGGTCATCCTGCAGAAGATCCGTGACGCCGAGCGCGAACAGATCATCAACGACTTCCTGGCGCGGGGCGATTCGCTGCTGTCGGGCACCATCAAGCGGGTGGACCGCGAGGGCGCCATCATCGAGTCGGGCCGCATCGAGGCCCGGCTGCCGCGCGACCAGATGATCCCCAAGGAAAACCTGCGCAACGGCGACCGTGTCCGTGCCTGGGTCTCGCGCATCAACCGCGAGGGCCGCGGGCCGCAGCTGTTCCTGTCGCGCACGGCGCCCGAGTTCATCATGAAGCTGTTCGAACTCGAAGTGCCCGAGATCGAGCAGGGGCTGCTGCAGATCCGTGCCGCGGCGCGTGATCCGGGCGTGCGCGCCAAGATCGCCGTGCACACCTCCGACAGCCGGGTCGATCCCATCGGCACCTGCGTGGGCGTGCGGGGTTCGCGCGTGCAGGCGGTGACGCAGGAGCTGGCCGGCGAGCGGGTGGACATCGTGCTGTGGTCCGAAGATCCGGCGCAGTTCGTCATCGGCGCGCTGGCCCCGGCCAACGTCACCTCCATCCTGGTGGACGAGGAGCGTCACGTGATGGACGTGGTGGTCGACGAGGACAACCTCGCGCTGGCCATCGGCACCGGTGGCCGTAACGTGCGGCTGGCCTCCGAGCTGACCGGCTGGCAGATCAACCTGATGTCGGCCGAAGAGAGCGAGAAGAAACAGGAAGACGAACGGGCTGCCATCCGTGCCGTCTTCATGGAACGTCTGGATGTGGATGCCGAGGTGGCCGACATCCTGATCGACGAGGGCTTCACCGGCCTGGAAGAGATTGCCTACGTGCCGCTCGAGGAAATGCTCGAGATCGAGGCTTTCGACGGCGACACGGTCAACGAGCTGCGCGAGCGTGCACGCAACGCACTGCTGACCCAGGCAATCGCCACCGAAGAGAAACTGAACGAAACCGCCGACGACCTGCTGTCGCTGGAGGGCATGGACCGCGAGCTGGCCGTGAAGC
>ERZ773077.321-NODE-321-length-36001-cov-23.627525_pt1 | contig 36001 bp, 30 predicted proteins | sample MGYA00580612_ERZ773077 | MGnify/ENA primary metagenome ERZ773077 (study PRJEB29015, sample SAMEA2737971) | human oral metagenome | biome: human oral; feature: human-associated habitat; material: dental | place: China | collected 2021 ...
AGGCTTACTTTTCTCAACCTGTGGTGTAAACAACGCGGTTATTTTCTACATCTTAGCAGGCATAAACCACGCTGATAACCCCTGAAATACCGAAGATTCTACAGTTAAAGCAGGTTGGATTCGACAATTTGGCCTACGGCTTGCTATAACGGACTATACGGCCTGAACAAAGTGCAGGCTGCCTTTCGATGATTTGCCGGCAAAAAAGCAGCCTGCACCTGCGGTAAAATATGCAGGCTGCTTTTCCACATTCCCTCCCATTCATCAATATGACGTTCAAAAACACCCTTCGCCCTTGGTTGGCGCGCCGCCTCATGCTTTTGTCCTGGCTGGGGTTGGCCGCATTCGCCATTAGCCAAATCATAACGTTTTGGTTTGCCGAACTGTTCTCGCATTTTTTGCCGCACTACACGGTTTTGTGGGCGGTAACGGCGACCGTTATGATGCGGCGGCAGCGTTGGCTTTGGGCGGTTGCCGCATTGGCCGGCGGGCTGTGGCTGTGTTGGCCATCGGGCAGCCCTGCGGTATCCACCGCCGCGCCGCCGCTGAAAGTGCTGTGGTACAACGTGAATTTGGACAATCCGGCCGCCGCACAGGAAAGCGCCGCCATTTTGGCCGCCGCGCCCGATGTCGTCGCCATGGCCGAAATCGATTTGGACGATGCAGGCTGGCAAACGCTGCGCCAAGCCTATCCGCACGGCTGCGAACACCGCGACAACAGCCCGTTTGCATTGGCGCTTTGGAGCAGGCGGCCGCTGCAAAGTTGCCGCATCGTCATGGCCGAAACGGATGCGGGCGAACCCTTCCCTTTCATTGAGGCGGAACTGGACGGCAGAAGCCTGTTCGCCCTGCACCCGCCACCACCCATCAACGCGGAACTGGCCGCCGCGCGGCAGGCCTATTTGCAGCAGGCAGCAGGGAAAATCGCCGCCGCCAAAACCGTGTTGGTAATGGGTGATTTGAACAGCAGCCCCTTCTCGCCCGTGTTCCGCCAATTCACGCACAGCGCCGATATCCGTCCGCGCACGCCGAACTACCTGCCCACCTGGCTGCCCTTCGGCCTGAACATCGACCACGTTCTCACACGCGGCAAATCCGGCACCCATATACGCGCCCTGCCGTGGGTGCACTCCGACCACCGTTCTTTGCTGATTGAATGGCCGTGATTGCAAAATAGGTAAAAAAAGCAGCCTGCACTTTTCCCAACGAAGGTGCAGGCTGCTTTTTTATCGCTATCTATTGCCGCCGTTGTTTTTGTAGGATGTTTCGGACAATACAAAAGCAGCCTGCAGCTTAATGTCGGGTGTGCAGGCGGCTTTTCGCATCCATTTTGTCTGCGCTATTGCGCCGTCCAGCCGCCGCCCAGCGCCTTATACAGGCCGACCAATGCCTGCGCACGGGCCAGCCGCGATTGGGTAAGCTGCTCTTGCGCCTGCGCATCGGCAATCTGCGCGGTCAGAGCGTTGTCCAGCGTTTTGTTGCCATAGCGGAATAGTTTCTGCGCGTCTTCCGCCTGCTTGGCGGTTTGCCGCTGCGCCGCCTGCAACAAAGCGTTTTGCCGTGCCAAAGCCGCTTGGAACTGGTAGGCGTTGTCGGTATCGGCCAAGGCTTGCAGCAGCGCGCGGTCATATTCCAGCAACGCGGTTTGCAGGCGCGCATCGGCGGCGGCAATATTGGCGCGGATACGCCCATTGGTGAACAGTGGCACGGAAATGCCCACGCTGAACAGGTTCGACCAGCCTTTCAGCGATTCATCGCCGCTCAATTCGATGCGGCCGCCCTGCCCCAGAAAGTTGATGCTGAAACGCGGCAGCAAATCGGCTTTGGCGCTGGCCACCTGTGCCGCACGCGCTTGAATTTGGGCGGCACGCGCACGCAGGTCGGGGCGGCGTTCAATCATGCTTTGCGGCGTTTCACCCTGCGGTGCGGCAGGCGGATGTGCCAATACGTTGGCCGTGCTGTCGGCCAAACGGAATGTCTGCGGCGGCTGCCCAATTAACACGGCGATGGCGCGGATGTGCCGTTCTTCCTGCGCGCGTTCGGTGCTTTGTTTGCCGCGCATGGCCGAAAGGCGGCTTTGCACTTCGCCTTTTTCATACGCCGTCACGTGCCCTGCGCGGAAACGCCCGTCCACATAACGTGCCAGCCGTTCCAATGCGGCAATGGCCTGCGCGGTGGCGCGTTGCTGTGCCTGCATGGCACGCGCTTGGAAATAATGCTCGGCAATGTCGGCAGCCAGCAGCATTTGTGCGCCGTAATATTGCTCCTGCACCCCGAGCGCGGCGGCTTTAGCGGCATCGGCATCGCTGCGTTTGCGCCCGAAAATATCAGGCTCCCACGATGCGGACAGCGCGCCGGTGAACAGATTACCGTGGCTGTTCAAATGCTCTTCGCCCAGCCTGCCGCCGCCGGGCAGCCCCGACAATGCGGCACGGGCGCGTTCAGGCAGCGGATTGTCCACGCTGCTGCGGCTGTGCGTGGCTTTACCCGACGCTCCGACCGTCGGCCCCAAATCGGCGCGAGCAAGATTGGCTTGGGCACGCGCTTCGGCCAGTCGGCTTTGGGCGATTTGAATGTCGTAGCCATTCGCCAGGCCTTGTTCAATCAGGGCGCTTAACACGGGGTCGCGCCAATTCTGCCACCAGTGGGCAAGATTCTGCGTTTCGCCGGCGGCTTGGGCTTGGCTGAAAGCGGCAGGCAGGGTGATACGGCTTTCGGTCTGCACGGTGGTGCTTTGGCAGGCGGCCAGCAGCAAGACGGCGGTCATCACGGCGGTGTGGCGGATAGTGCGCATGGGGCTTCCTTTTCGGTGAATAGGTATCTGATTGATTTTATTGGGTGCAGGCTGCTTTTTTAGCGCGTTCAAAGCAGCCTGCACTTAACAGACGGGCAAAACGGTGTTTGTTCGGGCGGTGAACCGTGGGGCGGAAGGCGTGGGTATGGCGGCGCAACGCCATGAAAACCGCCCGATTTTTGCCGAGCCGGAGTGCAGGCTGCTTTTTATCCCTGCTGTTCCAGCATTTTGCGGAAACGCAAGAGCGCCAAGCCCAGCAGCAGCAATCCCAACAGCAGCATGGCCAGCATTTGCGGCCAAACGATTTCCAAACCCGCGCCGCGAAACAAAATGTTCTGCGCGAACTTCATAAACTGCGTCAGCGGCCAATATTCGCTGATGTCCTGCGCCACCTGCGGCATATTGACGCGCGGCGACGAACCGCCGGCAAACAGGTTGATGACGATATACACCGGCAGCACAAGCATGCCGAACTGCGCCATGGTCGGGGCCAGTGTGGCAATCATAATACCCAGCGACGACACGGCGAACAGAAATATCGCCAGCCCGACGGCATACAGCAGCAGAGAACCGTTCAGCGGCACGCCGATAGACAGGTGGACGACAAACCACAGCGACAACATGGCCGAAATCATGATGACCACGCCGTTGGCCAAAATTTTGCTGATCATCAATTCCGGCGCGGTAACGGGCATTACCAGCAAATGCTCAATCGTGCCGCGTTCGCGCTCCCGAATCACCGCCGCGCCCGCCAGCAGCATCAGCAGCAGAAACGCCATCGTGCCGATTTGCGACGTGGGCATGAACCACGAACTTTCGGTGTTCGGATTAAACTCGGCGTGCACCACGGGCTTGATAACTTCGGGCAGCTCGATACCGACAAAATCATTGATTTCGCGGCTGGCGATTTGGTTGATGTAGGATGAGCCCAAGCCTGCCTGCGTCATGGACGTGGCATCAATCAGCAGTTGGATTTGCGGATGCCGGCCGGCCTGCACGTCGCGCTGGAAATTTGGCGGAATTTCCATCACGAAGGTGAATTCGCCTTTGTTCATCAGCGCATCCGTCTTGTGCGGATCGATGGCTTTGGGGGATTGGAAAAACGGTGCTTGCAGCGCGTCGCGGATGCGGAAGGACAGCACGGATTGATCGCGGTCGATTACGGCGACGGCGGCGTGTTTCACATCGGTGGACATCCGCGACATATCGTACACCGGCATGGTGAAAATATAGGCAATCAGGATAATCAGCACGGGGTCGGAAAACACGCTGCGGAATTCTTTGCGCGTGAGATAGTAGATATTTTTGAGCATCTGCATGATGGGAAGCTCCATTCGTTCAGGGTGCAGGCTGCTTTTCATCGGTTCAAGCGGCAAAAAGCAGCCTGCACTTTATTTTTCCTGCTTTTTCAGAAGCAGGCACGCTATAAACGTTGCGCCGATGGCAAACAGCGAAATGGCGGCATATTCGGTCAGCAAATCGCGCGTGTTCAGGCCGCGGGCAAACGTGCCCAGCGTAATATTCAAATACCAATACGCCGGAAATATCTGCCCGATGATGCGGCCGCTGCCTTCCATGGACGACAGCGGATACAGGAAGCCCGAATAGTTCATGGCGGGAATCATGGAAATGATGGAAGTGGCGAAAATGGCGGCCAGCTGCGAGCGCACGAAGCAGGAAATCACCAGCCCCAGCGAGGTCGAAGCCCACACCAGCAGCATGGTACCGAGAAACAATGCCCACAGCGAACCTTTCAGCGGCACGTCGAACCAAAGCAGCATCATCAGCAGCATCACGGCAAAATTCACCGCGCCCACGGCGATATACGGCAGCTGTTTGCCAATCAGGTATTGCGCGGCGCTGGCGGGCGATGCGTAAAAATTGGCAATCGAGCCGATTTCTTTTTCGCGCACCACGCCCACCGCCGCCATCATGGCGGGAATCATCATCAGCGCCATCATCAGCACGCCGGGCGAAATCGAATTGATGCTGTTGAAATCTTGGTTATACAGAAATCTTGGGACAACTTCGGCCGGCGCGCGCAAATCGGCGGACGTGCCGGTGGCGCGGATATAGTCCAGCGAATAGGCATACACCAAACTTTGCACATAGCCGCGGATATTGGTGGCGTTGAACGGCGTAGCGCCGTCGATATAAAAACCAATTTCGGGTTTTTCGCGGCGTTCCAATGCGCGGCCGAAACCGGGCGGAATGTCAATCACCAGCACCGCCGTGCCGTTTTGCAGCACGGTTCGGATGTCGGCTTCGCGCTCGACGGGCGGCTGCTCGATGAAATAGCGCGAGCCGGAAAAATATTCGGTGAACGCGCGGCTTTGCACGGATTGGTCGCGGTCGTACACGGCGTATTTCAGGTTCTGCACGTCAAACGAAATCCCCCAAGACACTGCCGCCATAATCACGATGGGACCCATCACGGCGAAAAACAGGCGGATTTTGTCGCGCAGGAGTTCGGCGGTTTCGCGGCGGGCAAACGTGAGCACGGTGGCGAACCAATATTTCAGCGAATCCGTATCGTGCGTCATACAATCTCCTTTGTTGATGTGCAGGCTGCTTTTGATGATGCGCCGAAAGCAGCCTGCATTTTGTTTTCAGCCAACAAAACCGTCATTTAAAAAACATCTTCTCCATATAATATATCCGGATACAGCATCAGCAAGATGACACAAACCAACAGGATACATATCCAGCCGCCATACCAATACTTCATCCATTTATCCGGCCGCCGTATCCGTTCGGACGGGGAAAAGGCAATGGCAGCAAACGACAGCGGCACACACACCGTCAGTGGCATTGCCAGTAGAATAACCATCACTTCGATATATGTATGCGATTGCACATTGACCAGCATATACGCCAATGCAACCACTATCTCAAAAGAAAGCAAAACAAACGGCACGGTAAGCAAAAACCACACAATCCGAACTGCATCGCTGACCGGTTTCACGGGTTCGTCCGGCCGTTCGCTACGGTGCAGGCTGCTTTTGCGTACAGACGTCATGCCTTCCTTGCCCTTTCTGACCATGTTCAAAATATTCGCGGCATTGCGCCGCCATGTATGCGCTTCAAACCGCCGCGCCTGCGGTTTTCGCGTCTTCTTCCAAATAATGGATAAACGCTTCTTCCATATTCGGCCGTCCGCTGCGGGCCACCAGTTCGGCGGGCGTGCCGACGGCCAGCACGCGGCCTTGGTGCATCAGGCTGATTCGGTCGCAGCGTTCCACTTCGTTCATAAAGTGGGTGGACACGAAAATGGTGATGCGGTCGCGGCGCGACAGTTGCAACAGCGTGCGCCAGAACATATCGCGCGCGGCAGGGTCCACGCCCGATGTCGGCTCGTCCAAAATCAGCACTTCGGGCGAATGCAGGCAGGCGGCGGCCAGTTGCAGGCGTTGGCGGATGCCGAGCGGCAGGGCGGCGGGCGCGGTGTCGGCCACGTCGGCCAAGTCAAACTGCTGCAAGGCGTTCTGTACGGCTGCTGCGCTTTTGCCGCCCATGCGGTAGAGCTTGGCGTGCAGCATCAGGTTTTGGCGCACGCTCAGTTCTTCATACAGCGAAAACGCCTGCGACATATAGCCCACGCGCATTTTCACCGCCATGCCGCCCGCGTCCACGGGCTGCCCCAAGAGTTCCGCACTGCCTTCGGTGGCATCCAAAAGGCCGGTCAGCATTTTCATGGTGGTGGATTTGCCGCAGCCGTTGCTGCCCAAAAAGCCGAAGATTTCGCCTTTGGGAATGGTGAAGCTGACATGGTCCACGGCGGTGAAGCTGCCGAAGCGTTTGGTGAGCCCGTGCGCTTCAATGGCGGGCGGCGAATCGGGGTCGGGCACGAAGGGGGTGATTTCCAGACCGCCCGCGCCTTGGCGTTTTTCTTCGGGCAGCAGGCGGATATAGGTTTCTTCCAGCGTTTTGCCGCCGTGCTGCGCCATCACTTCGCGCGTGGGGGCATTGGCGAGCAGCCGCCCGTCGTCCATCGCCAGCAGGTACGGGAACTGTTCGGCTTCGTCAATATAGGCGGTGGCGACAATCACGGTCATGCCGCGGTGTTCGTGCTGCAAATCGTCCACCAGCTTCCAAAACTGGCGGCGCGACAGCGGGTCCACGCCGGTGGTGGGCTCGTCCAAAATCAGCAAATCGGGGCTGTGCACTAGCGCGCAGCACAGGCTCAATTTCTGCTTCATGCCGCCCGAAAGTTTCCCTGCGGCGCGGTCTGGGAAAGGGGCGAGCCCCGTGGCTTCCAGCAGCCGTGCAATGCGCGTTTTGCGTTCGGCGGCGGAAAGCCCGAACAGACGCGCGTGAAAGTCGATGTTTTCGCGCACGGTCAGCGTGGGATACAGGTTTTTGCCCAAGCCCTGCGGCATATAGGCGATGCGGTGCGACAGTTCGCGCCGGACGCGTTTTTGCGCCATGTCGCCGCCCAGCACGGACACGCTGCCCGTTTGGATAATGCGCACGCCCGCCATCAGCGAGAGCAGCGTGGATTTGCCCACGCCGTCCGGCCCAATCAGCCCTACCGCCGTGCCGTTTGGAATGTCCAGCGACACGTCGTCCAGCGCGCGGACTTTGCCGTAGCGGTGGGATAGGTTTCGGATGGAGACGGTGTTCATGATGTTTGGAATGGGTTGAGAGATGGGGAAATTGGGGGAAAAGCAGCCTGCACTAATTCAACCTTTGGACAGCTTTCAGCCTTTCGACATGCGCGGCTTTCTGGTCTTCCGTCGCCTGCCATTCCGGCTGCTGCAAAACGGCATGGATGCGGGCAAGCGCCGCGTCATCGACAATATTTTTGGTAAAGCCCTGTATATATTCAATGAAATTATGCTGCAAGCACACATTGGCAGGCAATTCGGTTTTCAGTTGGCAGTTGCGGTGCGCAAACACGATAACGGAATGGAAACGGCTTTCAGGCTGCCTTAAAAGCCGCGCCAAGGCTTTGATATGCCCGTAATTCTGGCGGATGGGATTGGGAAAGGCGTATTTTTCAAAGCGCGACAAGGTGTGCGTCCATTTTTCCTGTTTCGCGCCGCCGAAAATCCAGCCCTGAAAATATTTGGCCTCGATCACGAACACGCCGAAAGGGGAGACGACAATATTGTCAATCTGCGTCGTGCCGTTGGGCGCGGGGATAATCAGATTGGAAAAATGGCGGTATTGCGCGGCATCCAGCTTGCTCAACACGGCAACTTTGACAATCTGCTCGCCCACATCGCCCTTTTTCTCTGCTATGCTTTTGCTGGTGGTGTTGATGCCGCCCGTTTCGGCTGGCGGCTCGGCGGGGTGAGATTCAGCGGGGCGCGGCTTTTTCCTGCGCGCTGTTCTCGGTGCGGCTCGTCCTTGTCCTGATTCGTCAGGATATTGAGCACGGCAAACATCAGGGCAATAAAGACCAGGGCGTATGCGAGTTTTTCCATTTGGAAGCAGTTTTAATGGGATGCGCGGGATGTGCAGGCTGCCTGAAACCCCATCTGCCGAAGCCGAAAAGCAGCCTGCACCCTATTCATTCACTGCGGCAGCTTCACCGCCAGTTCTGCCGGCCAACCGCTTTGCGTATTGGTGCGGACGTAGCCGTTGCCGGTCATGCCGCCTTTGAGCAGGCGGTTGTATTTCAGGGCGATGTCGGCCGGGATTTTCAGCTTCACTTTAAACATGAGCTTGGCGCGTTCGTTGGCGGTTTCCACCGCTTTGGGCGTGAACTGCGCATTGGTGGCGATGAAGCTGATTTTTGCGGGGAACACAGCATCCAGCCCATCCAGCACAATCCGCGCTTCGTCGCCCACTTTCAGCACGGCAGCCTGCGCGTTGGGCAGGAAGATGTTCATGCTGGCATCGGACGGGTCAATCAGGCTGATGACCTTGCTGCCTGCGGCAATCACGCTGCCCGTTTCGGCAATGCGGTATTCCACGCGGCCGTCTTTCGGGCTGGTGATTTTCATGTCGCTTTGGGCGGATTCGGCGGTTTTCACCTGAGCCTGACGCGCCGCCACGCCTGCTTGCGCTTCCGCCACGCCGGCCTGCGCCTGCCGCACCATGGCCAGTGCCTCCGATTTCGCCGCCTGTGCCGCTTTCACCGCTGCCGCCGCGCCGTCCCGTTGCGAACGCCGCCGCTGCGTTTCGGCGGGCGACACCAAATCTTCGCTTTGCAGCCTGCCTGCGTTGTCCAATTCCATCTGCGCCACTTTCTGCTGCTGTTGCTGCGCGGCAATCTGCGCATCGGCACGCGCCACGGCTTCCTGCGCCTGACGCACGGCAGCCTGCGCGCGCAACACGGTTTCACGCGCCGCCGATTCCCCCGCCATCGCCTCTTCCACCTTGCCCGAAGCAATGTCGGACGACAATTCGGCCAGCACGTCGCCCGCCTTCACTTCGCTGCCCTCGTCCACCAACACGTTCTGCACACGGCCGGCATACAGGCTGGCGACATCGTAGCGCTCCAATTCCAAGCGTCCGTTGGATACGGCGATATTCTCGGGCAGCGTGTTGCCGTTCTGGTGGCGGAAATAGGTGGCTGCGCCAGCGGCCAATGCGGCAATCACGGCGGCGGGAAGCAGGAGTTTTTTCATGATTCGTCCTTCAATATCCATCACTATTGGGGTGCAGGCTGCTTTTTAGCGCACCTTGTCTTTCCATTCGCCATAACCTGCGGCATCCATTTGCGCCAACGGGATGAATTTTAGGCTGGCGCCATTAATGCAGTAACGCAGGCCGCCGCGGTCTTGCGGCCCGTCGGGGAACACGTGCCCCAAATGCGAATTGGCGGCGCGGCTGCGGACTTCGGTGCGTTTCATATTGTAGCTGTTGTCTTCATGTTCGGTGACGGATTGCGGCGTTATCGGCTTGGTAAAGCTCGGCCAGCCGCAGCCCGATTGGAATTTGTCGGCGGAAGAAAACAGGGGCTCGCCGCTGACGATATCCACATACAAACCCGGTTGGAACAGATGGTCGTATTCATGACTGAACGCGTATTCCGTGGCGGCGTTTTGGGTGACTTCGTATTGCTCGCGCGTTAAAGTGCGGCGCAATTCCGCATCGCTCGGTTTGCGCCAAGTGGCGGCATCGAAGCCTTTTTGCGGTGTGGCGGGCGTTTTGCCCGGCAGCGGTTCGTCCGCCTTGCGGATGTCGATGTGGCAGTAGCCGTTCGGGTTTTTAATCAAATAGTCCTGATGATACTCTTCCGCCTCATAAAAATTATCCAGCGGGCGGTTTTCCACCACAATCGGGCGGCTGTATTTTTGCTGTTCGCGCGCAATGGCTTCCGCCACCACGGTTTTTTCGGCCGGGTCGGTGTAATACACGCCGCTGCGGTATTGCTCGCCCCTGTCGTTGCCTTGTTGGTTCAGGCTGGTCGGGTCCACCACGCGAAAATAATATTGCAGGATGTCATTCAGGCTTAATTTGTCGGCGTCGTAGGTCACTTTCACCGTTTCGGCATGGCCGCTGCCCTGTATCACTTCTTCATAGCTCGGATGCGCGGTTTTGCCGTTGGCATAGCCCGAAACGGCATCGGCAACGCCGTCAATGCGTTGGAAATAGGCTTCCAAGCCCCAGAAGCAGCCGCCGGCAAGATAAATGGTTCGCAGGTTCATGGTGGAAGTGTCCTTATTGGCAGTGGGTCGGTAAAACGGTGTTTGCAGACTGCCTAAATCGGCATTCGGGTTTTGCAGCAGCGCCAATGCCTGCGCCTCGTTCAGGCTGCCTTTCACAATGCGCTCGACATTACCGTCTTTGCCCAGCAGCGCCCAAGACGGATAAACGGCGATATTCAAACTTTTGGCAATTTGGCCGCCCGCATCGGTATAAACCGGCAGATTCCGATATTCCGTGCCGGCAAACCATTGGCGGAACTCGGCTTCCGGTTTTTCGTGCAGATAGCCCGGTGAAGCGATGGTAATCAGGTTAGCCGACTGGAAACGTTTGTCCTGCGCCCATTGTTCCGTGTGGCCGAGTTCGGACAGACACAACGGACACCAGCTCGCCCAAAATTTTACCAACGTGGGTTTGCCGCCGTGCAGGCGTTCGGCAGCAGGCCGGTTGTCCGCACCGTGCAGTTTGCCGATTTGCGCCGCCACCGTTTCCGCCTGCGCACTTTTAAAAGACGGCAATCCCAGCGTCAGTAAAAGTCCGCCGCAAACCGCGCCCAACAACACACCGCCGATACGCGGCAAGATTTTTTTTGATTTCATTTTGATGATGCTCCTCGTAGATGTTTATCAGAATGACGTTTGGATTATATGCCTATTATTGTTATTGCGCGACAGTCGGAAAACAGGCAATTAAATGCGTCTATCAAGGTGCAGGCTGCTTTTTTATCGCGCCAATTTCCATTTTGTTGTTTTTTATCTATAAACACTCCCTCAGTTCGGCGCACCCAAAGCAGCCTGCACTTTCCATGCGCAATTTTGACAAAACTTATTGTGCAAATAATGCTTTTTTTTGAATATTCCCCCCTGCCAAACTCTCATCAACACAACATCCATCAACTATTTTTGTCTGACTTTTCATAAAAAATCCAAATCAACATAGATAGTTTTTATCAAAATTCGACAATATTATTTTTAAAAATTGCCAATAACATAATAAAATATGCGGTTATTTTATTTTGCAGAGTTTTGGAAGTTATCAAAACTTCCTGCAAATTTTTACCGTTTCAACACATGTCATAACTTGGAGCAATATCGATGAATAAAATTTATAACGTTGTATACTCGGAAGAGCACGGCACTTGGGTGGTGTGCTCCGAACTGGATAAACGCGGCCGCAAAAAATCTTCACGCACGAGCACCGGCAAACTGCTGGCATCTGCCGCCATTATGGGCGCAAGTTTGGCGTCCCTGCCGGCGCAAGCCTCTACTTGCGGTGACGGTAGCACAGTTGCCAGTGGCGGAAGCTGCGACATGGGTGTTTACACGGCTACCGTTAATGATCGCAAAGTTGGACAAGCAGTGGTAGATAACGGCGACACCATTACGCTAACTACTCCCGACATCAATAATATTACAAGTTTCGACAACGGCCCCAACAATGACCGCCCATTTAGAACCGGTACACTGCGCAACCTGTTTACTGACCCCGACATTCTGCGCCAATTGGGTGAGCTTGAGCGCCTGAATCCTAACCAAAAAGGTGAAACACGCACCGTTAGGGATCCTATCAGCGGCAGTAACCAAACTGTAAACGTATATAACAATATTCTTGGACAGTCTGCGCTGGATATTGAAGGCGTTGTTACCACCGGCAACGATGTCTATGTCGATATGCGTTTGGGCACAGCCACAGGCAACGGCAGCAAAATCATTGCATCATTAGGCGATGCTAATGCATCAATGGTGGATGAATCTGTTGCCACTAACCGTACAGCCATGATGCTTTCTGTAAAAGACTCCCGTTTGGTGCAAGCTGAAAACGGCGCATCGGCAGAATGGACATCCAAAAACCGAATCCGTTTTAACCAAGGTGTCATTGCCTCTGACCGATTAAGGATTACCCAGTCATTGTTTGAGCCTAAAACCGTCACTTTCATGGGCAACACATATAGACTGAATACAGTACAAGACCTCATTGATTACAATAACAATATTTTGAAACCAGCCATTGGTACTGCCGGTTTTGCCAATCCGGGTGAAACACAACAAGCTGCTTATGACCGTTGGTTTAATGAAGCCGCACGCAGAAAAAACTATACGTTTGATCAAGCCAACCCGATCACTCCGACAGCAGACTCCCAGCTGCCCGTCGGAGAGGTTTGGGTTTTGGCTGCGAAAGGCAACGGGTCAACCGCCACATTGAAAAATGGCGGACAAATCGACCACCGCACAGCCCAAAATATGGGCGGCGGCATGCTGGCTGAAGAAGGCGGTAAGGCCATTATCGAAGAAGGTGCGAACTTATCAGGCGCCTTCAACAGCCTGACCGTACGCGGAGCAGGCAGTACAGCTGAAAATCATGGTGTGATTTCTGGCGGTTATTATGCCTCCGATAATTTCGATACCAGCAAAAATGCACAAGCCAAGAAAAACGATTCGTATGTCGAAGCGACAACGGTTAATGCAACCAACAGCGGTGTATTCAAAAATAGCGGTATCATTAACGTTTCCGGCTTCACCTACCCTAACTTGAACTTTACCAACTACGGTATCCGTGTAAACAATAATGCAACCGCCGTAAACCAAGCGGGCGGCATTATCAACGTGGCTGTCAACAAAGCACCCGACAATGCTGTACACGGTGTACGCGTAGAAAATAACGGTACGTTCACGACTGAATCAGGCAGTGAAATTTTTATCGGCCGTACGGCGCAATACGACAAAAATGCGCCAACAACCCTGCTGGGCAACACTTCTGACCAAGTAGGCATACTCGTTAATGGTAATAATGCCGTTTTAGAAAACAACGGTACCATTACTATCGGTAAGGAAACCCAAGGTGCAACTGCTGTCCGCGTCAGCAATGGCAATGCGTCAACTAAAGTTAACTTGGGCACGACAAGCGTTATCAATGTATCCGGTAATGCCACGATGCCTGCAGGCAGCCAACCGAAACAAAATATCGGTATTCAAGCACAAAATTCCGATAATGCAGAAATTACCAATGCCGGCACAATCAACGTAAATGGCACTAATGGTGTCGGTGAAAACGTTGTGGCAGAAGCAGGACGCACAGCAAAAATCACCAATACCGCCACCAGCAAAATTACCGTAGAAGAAGCATCTACCAACCAAGTGACTCGTAACTATGGTATCTATGCGGAAGGTAAAGGTACCGGTAAAGCAGATGTTGTTGCAGACGGTACATTGACCTTGAAAGGTGACAACGTCATCGGCGCCCACGCACGCGGCAATTCAACAATGGATGTCAATGCGGGTATGAAAACCGTGTTCGACAACTCCACCAATGCGAAAAACCAAATTGCCTACCACATCAACGGTGGTAATGCAGTTGCCAATGTTGCCGCTTTGACCAATAGTAATGACATCACCACCGAGAACTCCACCATGTTCCGTGCGGATGCCGGCGGTACAGTTAATGCGACTGACCTCAATGTGACTGCATCTGGAAAAGATGCCGTGATTTTGGCCAGCGACGGTGCTGATGCATCAGGTAAAGCTTCTGCCATCAATGTAAATAACGGCACTTACAACCTGACTGGCAACGGTTCTAGTGTTGCCTTAGTATCCGGTGGTGCAACGGCCAGCCTGAAAGGTACTGCCAATATCGCCGATTCTGCTACTGGTGCGACTATTGGTACCGCAGACGGTAAAAACCATGGTTTGAACAACCAAGTAGTTGCGGGCAGCTCGCCCAACAACAAAACCAAATTGATGTCCGAACTGAATACGACCACCAATGCAGCCAGCGTAATCGGCTATACCGCACAAAACAGCGGTACGGTGGAATATGCAGGCAGCCTGCAACTGAACGGTAGCAACAGCGTTGCCGTACGTACCCTTGATAATGGTACTGCCACACTGAACGGTGCAACAGTAAAAGCCAACGGCACCGCCCTGATGGCCAACGGCGGCACCAACAATATTACAGTGAACGGCGGCACAGTCAGCGGTACCAACAATGTGTTCAATTCCGTTGCCGGTGTCAACACGCTGAAAGCTGAAAACGGCGCAGTATTGAACGGCACAATGGCTGTTGCAGCCGGCACTTCCAATGTCAGCCTGAACAATGCCACTTGGAACAACAACGGTAACTCGACTGTAACAACCTTGAACAATGCCGGTACCGTTGCCTTTACTGCACCGACAACACCTGCAGCTGGCAACTACAAAAACATTACCGTGAACGGCGACTACACCGGCAACAACGGTAAATTGGTTGTCAATACCCTGTGGAACAGCGATGCGGATAAAGACTCCGACCACCTGATTATTAAAGGTGCGGCCAGCGGTAAAACTGTTGTCAGCACGCCAAACGGCATTATCGGCAACATCACGAAAACCACTGCGCAACAGTTCTCCTCTGATGTGGTGACTGTAGAGCAGCCTGCAGCCAATGCCGCAGGTCAGCAAGTTGGCCAACCGGATGGCAATGCCATCTTTACAGGTACTGCCGATACTACCAATGCCGGCCAAGCCCAATTGGTATTGAAGAGCACTGCAGGCGGTAAAAACGTGTACGCATGGACGCTGTATGCTACTCCAGCACCGACACCAGCGCCTGCACCGGCACCAACTCCGGCACCAACTCCGGCACCAACTCCGGCACCAACTCCGGCACCTGCAGGGCACTATATTTTCGCACCCGGTGTATCAGCATATACGCTGATGCCGCAAGTAAACCAAGAAATCGGTTACAACACGTTGTCTGCTACATTGCACGAACGTCGTGGCGAAAACCAAATCATGGCTTGGGATGAGTGTGCAACCTGTGGCGACCAGGCCAAAGGTCAAACTTGGGCGCGCCTGCTGGGTCGCGGTCTGGACAGCGATGGTAAAGAGCGTTTCAACTTTGAAACCAAAATGGCCGGCGTACAAATCGGTCATGACTTTGCCATCCGCCGTAACGACAAAGGCGGTCATAACCTGACTGGCGTGTTTGCAGCATATACCCGCGCCACAACCGACTTCTTCGACCGTTACCGTGCTGTCGGCGGTGTTGTGGTGGACGATAAATTCACCGGCGAAGGCAAAACCGATGCCGTATCTTTGGGCGTGAGCAACACTTACTACGCACAAAACGGCAGCTATCTGGATTTGGTCGGCCAAGTAAGCTGGCTGCGCAACAACTATAAAGCACGCGATTCCGTTTCCGTGAAACAAAACGGTTGGGGTGCAGGCCTGTCTGCCGAAGTTGGTCGTCCGTTTGCCTTGGGTGAGCGCGCCGAAAACGAAGGCGGTTGGATGATTGAGCCGCAAGCGCAATTGATGTACCAATACGTTGGTCTGAAAAACTTCAACGACGGTATCCGCCAAGTAGAACAAAACGGCCAACACGGTCTGCGCGGTCGCTTGGGTGCACGTTTGGCCTACAATGCGCCAAACAGCAACCTGCGCACCAACACGTTCTATGCCGTTGCCAATGTGTGGAATGATTTCATCAAACCGCGCAACATCCACATCGGTGCGGACTCTGTCAGCGAGAAACGCAACGCTACGTGGGGCGAACTGGGCTTGGGCGCACAACTACCGCTGGGCAAAAATGCCTACCTGTACGGCGATGCGCGCTACGAACGTAACCTAGGCGGTGCAAAACGCGACGGTTACCGTGGCACAGTCGGCTTCAAATACACTTGGAAATAACCCCCACCGTGCAGGCTGCCTGATTTAGGGCAGCCTGCCCAAAGGAAAACATCAATGAAAAAAACATTTTTATTTGCTGCCTTGGCAGCTTGCTTAAGCACTCCCGCATTGGCCAAAGACTACATTCACAGATGGTGCGCGCCTGAAGAGCCTGCCGCTCCCGTTGTGGTTGCAACTCCTCCCGCGCCACAAGTCGAACGTATCAATCTGGCCGCCGATGCCTTGTTCCAATTCAACCGCTCGTCTGTGAAAGACCTGCTGCCGCAAGGTCGCGCAACATTGGACGAACTGGCCGCCCGTCTGGTCAGCCGCCAAGCGCAAATCGACAGCATTGCCTTGGTGGGCCATACCGACCGCTTGGGCAGCGAGCAATACAACTACAACTTAGGCTTGAAACGCGCAGAAACCGTGAAAGCCTACTTGCAGGAAAAAGGCGTGCAAGACCCCATCAGCACCCGCAGCGCCGGTGAAACGCAACCGGTTACCACCGACTGCCACGGCACCCGTGCAACGGCGGCTTTGAAAGCCTGCCTGCAACCTGACCGCCGCGTGGTGGTGGAAATCACTGGCACAGCCCCTGTTGCGCAATAATCGCGCGCTCAAATCCCTTGGCTTGCTTTTGCTTGAGCCAAGGGATTTTTATTGGAATTTAAAAGCAGCCTGCAACTCACTCAACACACTTCATCACATCATGAAAAAACACCTCATCCCCCTTATCCTCGCCCTCATTTTCATCGCCCTGTCGCTGTGGGCCGGCATTGCCCCTACCGACCGTGCCGTTTGGTGGGCGGAAGCCACGCCGCTGCTCATCGTATTCACCGCGCTGCTCCTCACTTATCCGCGCTTCAAATTCAGCAACACCGCCTATGTGTTGATGAGCCTGTGGCTGTTCATGCACACCGTCGGCGCAAAATATACCTTTGCCGCCGTGCCGTTCGACTGGGGCAACCGATTGCTCTCGCCGCTCTTGGGCGAAGGGCGCAACCATTTCGACCGCGTCGGACATTACATCATCGGTTTTTACGCCTATCCGATGGCGGAATGGCTGTTACGCAAACGCAAGGCGACCTTGGGCATTGCCTTGTTTTTCGGGCTGTTTTTTATTATGAGCGTGGCGGCGGCCTATGAGATTATCGAATGGCAGTATGCCGTGATTGAAGGCGGCGATGCGGGCGTGGAATTCCTCGGCTCGCAGGGCGACGTGTGGGACGCGCAAAAAGATATGCTGGCCGACACGCTGGGCGCGATCACGTCGCTGCTGCTGTTCCTAATGGTTCGCCCCGACAAGCATTTGGGCGAACGCTGAGCGTTTCAGGGATAGAGATAATACAAAGCAGCCTGCACTTTGAGATTTTGAGTGCAGGCTGCTTTTTCAATGATTCTGTGGTGTTGTCGTAAGGCGCAGGCGATGATTGGTGGCGGATGATGGGACGTCACACGGGCGACCGAGCTTAACTTTGGGCTTCCGCACGGCCAGCAGCCTGCACCTTTTGCAACACAAACTCAATAGAACCGCCCCACCCCGCCTGCCGCACAAAGCCCAGTTTCTCGTGCATTTTCAGGCTGGCGGCGTTGTGCGGCAATACGCGTCCGACCACCTGCCGCGCGCCCAAATGTTCAAACGCCCATGCCAGCGCCTGCCGCCCCATGCGCGAGCCGGTGCCACGTTCAGCGTCCGGTGCAGCATAAAAACCCCATTCCCATGTGTCGGCAGGTGCAGGCTGCTTTTTGAAGCTGACGTAGCCTTTGGGGCGGCCGTTTTCGCGGTACACCAGCATTTTGAAATCCGGATTGTCCAACTGCCGTGCGAACCATGCGGCGTGTTCCGCCCACACCAGTGGCTGCGGGTTGAACATGAAGCGGCGGATGTCGGCATGGTTGCGCCATTCGTATAAGAGACGGCAATCTTCGGCGACGGCGGGGGCAATGCAGCCTGCATTCGGATAGGCAGACAAATAATCCGCCACTCGGACCGCACCCAGCCCATCGCACAAGGCGGCGGCCTTTTCCGCCATCTGCGCGCGGTGTGCAGGCTGCCCGAACCAGTCGAGTGCTTGCCGCCATTCGTCTCCGTGCAGCCGTTCTATCGGCAAAAATCGTGCCGCGCCTGCCGCTTGCAGTTGTTCGGCAATGCTGCGCTGATTGTCGGCAATGACCAGCAGCAGCGTGGGCAAACCCAAGGCGCAGCGTTCCCATGAAGTGCCGCCCGCCGCGCCCACCGCCCAATCGGCTTGTGCCATCAGTTCGGCCATGTTGGACGCGCCCACCAGCACGCGGCAATCAAACGGGGCGTGTTGCGCAAAAGCTCGAATGCTGTCGGTGTGCGGCGCAGTGTTGCCCATCACCACGGTCACCGACCAAGGGTGCAGGCTGCTTTCCGCCATCCGCTGCAACAGCGCAAGCGTGTGGTTGTCTTTGTCCACGCCGCCCAGGTTCACCAACACGTTTTGCAGGCAGCCTGCACTCTTCTGCGGTTTGTTCAACGCGGCGGTGCGCCATCGGGCAAATTCTTCGCGCAACAAGGCATATTGCGTGCCGGCCAGCACATGGCAGCCCGGCGGCAGGCAGCCTGCATAATCGGCGGCGGTGTGGCCGTAGTTCTGGTCGAGCAGTACATCGGCATCGTGCGCGCGGTCGTGCAAATCATCCAGCACCATGATGTTGCTGCCGCACACGGCGCGCGCCGCCCGCTGCCAAATATCGGACAGCGCGTAATGGTCGCAAATAATCCAATCGGGCGACAAGGCGCGGATGTGCGGCAAACAGTCGGCCACGTCCTGCGCCTGCGTGCAGCCGAGCCATGCGCTGTGTGCCAAACGCGGTTCGTCCGCCGCTTCTTGCGCCGCGTCCTTGTGGTGTGGCAGCAGCACGCAATCGAATCCCTGCGCGCGTACGAAATCCGCCAGATGCCCATCGTGTGCGCGCATGACGAACGTGCTGCGGTGCCCCCGACGTTGCAGCGCGTGCGCCAGCGTTACGCAACGCATGATGTGCCCGCTGCCGATGTGCAGCGATGCGTCCGCACGAATCAAAAATTCCATAGCCCTTCCTTATGCCGATACCGAATACCCGTTCCTGTTCACGCCGCACGATGGGGCGGCCGCAAAAAACCGCGTATCGCACCATCGGCAATACGCGGATTGTATCTGATTGGCTATGCGGCCGCTGCAAAAAAAGCAGCCTGCACATCAATCGTCGTCATGATCGTCATCGTCATAATCGTGATAATGGCCGGAACGGTGGCCGTGGCGCGAAGGGCGGTGGCAATCGTCGCTGTTGCCCGTGCGTCGCACCGAAAGCACGCGGCCGGTGGTTGCCTGCACGCGCACTTCGTATTCGCCGCGGCAGTTGTCCACGTCCACTTCGTAATACGCGCCGAAACGGCGGCTGTGTTCCAAATCAATATCATCGATTTTACCGCCGCCCACTTTGGCCTTGGCAATGGCCGCCGCGCGCTGCCCGCCGATGTAGCCGCCCTTCGCATGGGCAGGCATTGCGGCCACCGACAACGACAAAACCAGCGTTGCAATAATGCTTTTTTTCATGGACTGACTCCGTGTTTGTGTTGGAAGGGGAATGGGGATTGTAGCTTTGCCCCGCACCAAAAACCGTTAATGTTGTGTAAACAGGCGTAAGGTTTTGCCCGAAAAGCAGCCTGCACCCTATTCCTGCCCCGCCAAACGCGCCGCCAACGCTTCCACGGCTTCCTGCCGTTTGCGCGACTGCGGTTCGTACGACGGATTGAGCGCCGACCATTTCGGCTGCAACCGCGCCTGCTGCAACACTTTGGGCAATGCATCCGCCTTCCACGGCAGGGCAACCTTGTCCTGCAGCACCACGGAATTGGTGGCGGCATGTCCGCGCGATTTGAGCGTTTGCAGCAAATGCAGGCTGCGCGCCGCCAGCAAAGTGAGCGTGGCGTTGTCAATCATCAGCGTTTCGATGCCCTGTATTTTGTCATACAACACCTGCCAGTTGCCCGCCAAGCCGCCCAGCACGCCGCCGATGGTCGCGCCCAGTCCGAGCGACGTACCTAGTGTGAGCGCGTCCACGCCCAAGCCCAGCAATGCGCCCGTTGCCGCCGCCTTGCCCGTGCGGATGCCGTAATCTTTCAGCAGCTCGGCATCGAACGGGTTTTGGCGGAAGGCGCGCAACACTTGTTGCCCTTGAATGTCCGCGTCCGAATAATAAAACCGGTACAGTGCGAAGAGTTGCTGGTGCAGGCTGCTTTCGTGCGCCGCCACGGCCGCCTGCATTTCTTCCAGCACCGCCTGCGAACGGCTTTTGTCCTCAAACTGGCGCACACAGGCGGCCGCGTCCAACAAAAACTGCGCCACCAACACATACGCCTGCCGTTCCAACTGCTGCCATTCCTGCTGGCGGAACGCCGTGAGCGCCGACAATGCCGGCGGCTGGCCGAGCAACGTGGCCAACTGCTGCCACAACACCATTTCGCCCGAAAAATCAAACGCCACGGTATCGAAACGGCTGCTGACATGCAGGCTGCGGCGCGCCAAAAGCGTCTGCCATTCGTCCATATTCTGCCCGTGGATAAAGTTAAACACCGGCATCACCGGCTTCGCGCACCACGACAACACCGTCAATTCGTCTTTATATTTGGGCAACACGTCTTCGCGCGCGTCCACCACATACAAAGCCGCATCGCTGGCCAACACCTGCCGCAGCACCTTCGCCTCTTGCGCCCATTCGTTTTGCGCGGCCGGGCTGTCCAAAAACTGTTGCAGCCGCTCAATGCCCTCGTGCTGTGGCGAAGTGTTTTCCTCCAGCCAATCCAACACGCCGCCCGCATCTTCCAAGCCCGGCGTATCGTGCAGATACAGCCACGTTTCCACGCCGTCGCCTAAAGCAGCCTGCGCGACATGGCGCGTGGTCGCCGCCGCATTTTTCACTTCGCCGAAGCGGCTGTCGCGCAGCAACGTGCGCATTAACGAAGTTTTGCCCGTGTTGGTATGCCCCACCACCGCCAGCGATAATGTCTGCATCATCTTTCCAAAATATCATTCATCATTATTCAAAGGTTTCATGGCGTTGCGCCGCCATACCCGCTTTACGGCCGCCGCACGCCCCAAAAAAGCAGCCTGCACCCGATTGCCTTCTTCAAAACCGCAAAATTGTAGCGAAAACAAGAAGGTTTATAAAGTGCAGGCTGCTTTTTCCCATCCGAAAGCAGCCTGCACAAATAAAAACCCCGCTGCCGAAGCAACGGGATTGAATAAGGAGGCGAGCCGAACCCTTGGCACTGACTTTTTCCAGTGGGCTGCTGACTCCCGTCCCTGACCCGTTGCTGAAAATCACCATGCAAGGCGACCCGCCGTTGAAGTGACCCATTATAGCAAGCGCCTGAAAATTAGCAAGCCTTTTATTGATTGCCCGCCGTGTTTTCCTGAAAAGCAAAACAGTTTTTTCGCGCAAAAAAGCCAAACGGCACGCCGCCGCGCAAAATTTCCCTTATAATGCGCCGCTTGAATCCAACACATAACCACTAAGGAACACTTATGCAAGACACCCCTCAATATTACGGCACCATTTCCCGCCTGCTGCACTGGCTCATGGCTGCCGCCTTCGCCTTCATGCTGTTCACCGCCATCATGTGGAACATCAACGAAGATTATTTCAGCCTGATGGGCTACCACAAATCGGTCGGCACCGTTTTGGCCGTGCTGATTGTGCTGCGCGTAGTTTGGTCTGCCATTAATGCGTCCCGCCGCCCGCTCAGCGCGCCCATTGTCAAACTCGGCCACGCCGTCCTATACCTGCTGATGATTGCCGTGCCCTTCATCGGCCTGATCCGCCAATACGGCGCAGCCCGCGGCCCGCTCAACGTATTCGGCATCGAAGTGATGACCGGCTCGCCCGAAAAAATCGAATGGATGGTGAACTTAGGCAACGCGGCGCACGGCAAACTGGCCTTTTTGCTGTTCTTCCTGGCGGCTGGGCACATCGTCATGGCCGTTATCCACCAGCTGCGTGGCGAAAAAATCATCAACCGCATGATCGGCCCGCGCCGCTAAACCCCGTGTCCAACACGCCAAAAGCAGCCTGCACTTTGGAAAATCCGGTGCAGGCTGCTTTTTTGAAATAAAATCACAGCGGTATTTATGCTTAACCATTTTTAACACAAACAAAAGCCATTTCAATCTGAAACGCCGAAAATCGCGCAATGCCCTCCGCATTTCTTGACCGATATCAATGTTTATTTGCCCGATTCACACCCCAATCCGATACAAACAGCCCGCCAGAAGCCGGAAAACCGAATTATGTTGCTAAATTACATAAAATATCCTGCAAATAAGACTGTTCAAAAAGTGATAAACGCGGTAAATTATTGCTTGTGTAGGTTAAGGGCGTTTTGGGCTTAACCTGCGCTTTTTTGAGTTTTGAGTTTATTTGATTGACAAGAGGAACTGGTAATGCAGACAAAAAAAAGACCTGTATATCTGGACATGCCGACCATTATCAGACACCTGCCCATTCCCGGCATCGTGTCTATCCTGCACCGCGCTTCCGGCGTGATGCTGTTCCTGCTGCTGCCTGTATTACTGTCGTTGCTGGCAGGCTCTTTAAGCAGCGGCCAGGCATTTGCCGAATACAAAGCCTGGGCCGACAACTGGTTCATGAAGCTGATTTTAATCGGCGTATTGTGGTTGTTCATCCACCATTTGTTCGCCGGCATCCGCTTTTTGCTGATTGACGCACATATCGGCGTAGAATTGCAGCCTGCACGCAAAACCGCCAAATGGGTTCTGTACGGCGCACCTGCAACAGCATTTATCCTGGGGATTGCATTATGGTAAAACGTAAACTGGCAGGCGCACATTACGGCGTGCGCGATTGGGCAATGCAACGGGCCACCGCCGTTATCATGTTGCTTTATACTGTATTCTTTTTCTTCTTCCTGCTCGGCCTCATCGGCGCGGACGATTACACCGAATGGCAGGCATTCTTCGGCAAAGTATGGGTGAAAGTCTTTACCCAGGTTACCTTCCTTGCACTGTTTTTACACGCATGGGTCGGCGTACGCGATTTGTGGATGGACTACATCAAGCCCTTCTATCTGCGCTTATTCCTGCAATGCGCCACCGTCACTTGGCTGGTCGGCTGCACCATCTACTCATTCTTTGCTATCTGGGGCTAATCCACTATGACTTATCCTATCCGTAAATTCGATGCCGTAGTCGTCGGCGCGGGCGGCGCAGGCTTGCGTGCGGCCTTGCAATTATCCAAAGCCGGCGTAAACACCGCCGTATTATCCAAAGTATTCCCCACCCGTTCGCATACCGTAGCGGCGCAAGGCGGCATCTCCGCATCGCTGGGCAACGTGCAGGACGACAACTGGGAATGGCATATGTACGACACCGTGAAAGGTTCGGACTGGCTGGGCGACCAAGACGCCATCGAATTCATGACCAGCAACGCCGTTGAAGCCGTAGTTGAATTGGAGCACATGGGTATGCCGTTCGACCGCGTGGAAAGCGGCAAAATTTACCAACGCCCGTTCGGCGGCCACACGGCAGAACACGGCAAACGCGCCGTGGAGCGTGCCTGTGCCGTTGCCGACCGTACCGGTCACGCCATGCTGCACACGCTTTATCAACAAAACGTCCGCGCCAACACTCAATTTTTCGTTGAATGGACTGCGTTGGATTTGATTCGCAACGAAGATGGCGACGTGGTCGGCGTTACCGCCATGGAAATGGAAACAGGCGAAGTGTACATTTTCCACGCCAAAGCCGTTTTGTTTGCCACCGGCGGCGCAGGCCGTATTTACGCCTCCTCCACCAATGCCTTTATGAACACCGGCGACGGTTTGGGCATTTGCGCGCGTGCCGGCATTCCGTTGGAAGACATGGAATTCTGGCAATTCCACCCGACCGGCGTGGCAGGCGCAGGCGTGCTGATTACCGAAGGCGTGCGCGGCGAAGGCGGCATCCTGTTGAACGCACAGGGCGAACGCTTTATGGAACGCTATGCTCCGACCGTGAAAGATTTGGCTTCGCGCGACGTGGTTTCCCGCGCCATGGCGATGGAGATTTACGAAGGCCGCGGCTGCGGTCCGAACAAAGACCACGTTTTGCTGAAAATCGACCACATCGGCGCCGAAAAGATTATGAGCAAACTGCCGGGCATCCGCGAGATTTCCATTCAATTTGCCGGCATCGACCCGATTAAAGACCCGATTCCCGTTGTCCCCACCACACACTACATGATGGGCGGCATCCCTACGAACTACTTGGGCGAAGTGGTTGTGCCGAAAGACGGCAATCCGGAAGCCGTCGTCAACGGTCTGTATGCCGCAGGCGAATGCGCGTGCGCTTCCGTGCACGGTGCAAACCGTTTGGGCACCAACTCCCTGCTGGACTTGGTGGTATTCGGCAAATCGGCCGGCGACAGCATGATTAAATACATTGCCGAAACCGAACTGAAACCCTTGCCGGAAAATGCGGGCGAATTCACCAAACAGCGCCTTGACCGCCTGAACAATCAAACCGGCGGCGAAAACGTCGATGCGCTGCGCGGCGAACTGCAACGCACCATCCAATCGCATGCGGGCGTATTCCGCACAGATGCCATCCTGAAAGAAGGCGTGGAAAAAGTATTGGCTTTGGTCGAACGCTCCAAAAACACCCAAATCGGCGATAAAAGCATGGTGTGGAACACCGCGCGTATCGAAGCGTTGGAATTGGACAACCTGATGGAAGTGGCGAAGGCAACCATTATTTCAGCCGAAGCGCGCAAAGAAAGCCGCGGCGCACATGCCTCGGACGACCATCCGGACCGCGACGATGTGAATTGGATGAAACACACGCTGTTTTATTCTGCCGACAACCATCTGGAATACAAACCTGTCCACACAAAACCATTGACTGTGGATTATATTCCGCCGGCCAAACGCGTTTACTAAAACAAAAACACGCAGAAAGCAGCCTGCACCCCATGCAGGCTGCATACACAACCATATAGGAACACCCAACATGGAAAAAATCCGCCTACAAGTGTACCGCTACAATCCTGACAAAGATGCCAAGCCGTACATGCAAGATTACGAACTGGAAATCCAACCGTCCGATGTGAAATTGCTGGATGCCATCATGAAACTCAAAGCGCAAGACGACACGCTTTCCTTCCGCCGCTCCTGCCGCGAAGGCATTTGCGGTTCTGACGGCATGAACATCAACGGCAAAAACGGCTTGGCCTGCCTGACCGACATCCGCAGCCTGCAACAGCCCATCGTATTGCGCCCGTTGCCCGGTCTGCCCGTGATTCGCGATTTGATTGTCGATATGACGCAATTTTTCAAACAATACCACTCCATCAAACCCTATGTGGTGAACGACACGCCCGCCCCAGAGCGCGAACGCTTGCAAACACAGGAAGAGCGAGCCGAATTGGACGGCCTGTACGAATGTATTTTGTGCGCCTGCTGCTCCACTTCCTGCCCATCGTTCTGGTGGAATCCCGACAAATTCGTCGGCCCGTCCGGCCTACTCAACGCCTACCGCTTCATCGCCGACAGCCGCGACACCATCACCAACGAGCGTTTGGACAACCTGAACGACCCATACCGCCTGTTCCGCTGCCACACCATCATGAACTGTGTGGATGCGTGTCCGAAACACCTGAACCCCACGCGCGCCATCGGCAAAATCAAAGAAATCATCTTGGAGCGTATGGTTTGATCATGTGCAGGCTGCTTTTTGCGTTCCCGAATCCAAAAAGCAGCCTGCATTCAAACAAAGAATCGCCACCATAACAAAAACAAATACCCGTTTGAATTGACAAAAAACATGGCACAATTTGACGAAACCGCAAAACGGCGCATCCGTTTTCAGACACGCCGCGGATTGTTAGAACTCGACATCGTGTTGAGGAAATTCATGGCAAACCATTTTGACCGGTTAAGCGATGACGAATTGGAAATCTTCACAGCGATTTTGGCTTTGGAAGACCAAGAATTTTTGGCCTTAATCAACCAGACCGAAACCCCGCAACGTTCCGATTTCGAACCGCTGCTGGCAAAAATCCGAGTCGCATGACGCATGCGCTTCGACCGCAGTAACCACCCCATCAATCAACAACCACCGAGGAGTAAAACATGGCTAAATCCGTCCAATTGCAAGGTGAAGGCTTTGAAACTGTCGAATTGCCCGTATTGAGCGGCACACTGGGCAATGATGTTGTCGATATTCGCGCATTTACCAAAGGCACGAATATGTTTACTTTCGATCCTGGCTTCGTTTCAACCGCCAGTTGCGAATCGAAAATCACATTTATTGATGGCGAGAAAGGCTTACTGTACTATCGCGGCTATCCCATTGAACAATTAGCAGAAAAAAGCGACTATCTGGAAGTATGCTACCTGCTGATTTACGGCGAGCTGCCCAATGCCGAACAGAAAAAACAATTTGTCGATACCGTGACCAAACACACTATGGTACACGAACAGCTGACATGGTTCTTCCGCGGTTTCCGCCGCGATGCGCACCCGATGGCGATGATGGTCGGCGTAGTCGGCGCCTTGTCCGCTTTCTATCAAGACAGCCTGGAAATCGCCGACCCGGAACACCGCAAAGTCGCCATTTACCGCCTCATCTCCAAAATCCCCACCATCGCCGCCATGTGCTACCGTTACTCCAACGGCTTGCCGTTCAACTTCCCGCGCAATGATTTGAGCTATGCCGCCAACTTCATGCACATGATGTTTGCAACGCCATGCGAAAAATACGAACCGAACCCTGTTTTGGTGCGTGCGCTGGACCGCATCTTCACGCTGCATGCCGACCACGAACAAAACGCTTCCACGTCCACCGTGCGCTTGGCCGGTTCTTCCGGTGCCAACCCGTTTGCGTGTATCGCAGCCGGTATCGCCTGCCTGTGGGGCCCATCTCACGGCGGTGCGAACGAAGCCGTGCTGAAAATGCTAGACGAAATCGGCGACGTATCCAATGTGGCGGAATTTATGGAAGGCGTGAAAGCGAAGAAATACCGCCTGATGGGCTTCGGCCACCGCGTATACAAAAACATGGACCCGCGTGCCGCCATCATGAAAACCACCTGCGACGAAGTATTGCGCGAATTGGGCTTGGAAAACGACCCGAAATTCAAGCTGGCGATGGAATTGGAAAAAATTGCATTGAACGACCCTTACTTCATCGAGAAAAAACTGTATCCAAACGTGGACTTCTATTCAGGCATCGTATTGAGTGCATTGAATATTCCGGTTTCCATGTTTACCGTGATTTTCGCACTGGCGCGCACCGTGGGCTGGATTTCCCACTGGAACGAAAGTTTGAGCGATCCGAATGCCAAAATCGGCCGTCCGCGCCAACTGTACACCGGCGCAGCACGTCGCGATTTTGTGCCTGTGGATAAACGTTAATCCGCCAACCCAAAAGCAGCCTGCACGTTTCAAAATGTGCAGGCTGCTTTTTATGATGAAAAATCTATATATTTCAATGTTCGCGCGCATGGTTGATGGTGTATTTCGGAATTTCCACCACTAAATCTTCTTCGCCCACCAATGCTTGGCAGCTCAAACGTGAATCCGCTTCCAGCCCCCAGGCCTGGTCAAGCAAATCTTCTTCCAACTCCGTGGCTTCTTCCAAGCTGTCGAACCCTTGGCGGATAATCACATGGCACGTGGTGCAGGCGCATGATTTTTCGCAGGCATGGTCAATATCGATATGATGGTCCAAAAGCACATCGCAAATGCTTTCGCCCACGGGCGCATCTTCAATCACGGCGCCTTCGGGGCAGAGCTGCTCGTGCGGCAGAATGGTAATTTTCGGCATGTGTGTTCTCGTGTTCTGTAGAAAACGCGCATTGTAGCGCAATTTGATTTAACGTGCAGACTGCTTTTGTACTTCAGGCAGCTGCTCCAATTGTTGCAAAGTATGGCCCGCAGTGGGGTGGCCTTGTGCGGCGGCGGCGCGATACCATTTCAACGCTTCCGCCAAATCCTTGGCCACACCCGTGCCGGTGGCGTAACGCGCCGCCAGATTGTTTTGCGCGTCCGCATGCCCCTGCTCGGCGGCTTTGCGGTACCAAAACGCGGCTTTCTCATAATTTTGCGGCGCGCCGTTGCCGTCGCTGTACATCAGCCCGGCCATAAACTGCGCTTCGGCCTGCCCTTGAGCAGCGGCTTTTTCATACCAATACAAAGCCTTCTCCGCGCTGGCAGGCACGCCCAAGCCGTCTTGATACAGCACCGCCAAATTGTGCTGTGCCGTGGCATCACCCTGCTCCGCCAAAGGCTGCAACAAGCGGATGACCGTGGCGAAATCCTGTTTCTGATAAGCGGCGGCGGCCTGTGCATATTCCGCTTCGTGCGCGGAAACCGGCGGTTGCGCCATGGCAAAAGTGCAGGCCGCCTGCGCCAAAATCCAGAGACATTGCTTCCATAATTTCATGATATTTTTCCTTATTTTCCGGCCGAATGGTTGATGGGCAAACGCAGCGCCCCGCCCTTCAACGGCTTGACCGCACAAAGGGCGCAGTGTACACGCATTGGCCGGATGTGGACAGGACGAAGATGGATAAAAAATGCAACAATGCCGCAAATCACGTTATAATGCCAGCCGTTTTCCGCGCAAAAGCGCGTTCATTCCACTGCCTATCTCTGAAAGGATTTTTAATGAGCATTCAAGAACAAATCAAAGAAGTCGTTACCACACACCGCGTTGTCCTGTTTATGAAGGGCACCAAGCAGTTCCCGCAATGCGGCTTTTCCGCACGCGCCGTGCAAATCCTGCAAAATGCAGGCTGCAATGATTTTGTTACCGTCAATGTGTTGGAAAACGACGAAGTGCGCCAAGGCATTAAAGAATACAGCAACTGGCCGACCATTCCGCAGCTGTATGTGAATGGCGAATTTTTGGGCGGTTCCGACATCATGATGGAAATGTTTGAAGCCGGCGAATTGGAAGAAGCATTGAAAGCATAATCCGCGCCCGTGGCAAAAAACCGTTTGATTTTTCGTCAAACGGTTTTTTGCTACGCCCGAAACGCTGTTCCGATTGGGTGCAGGCTGCTTTTTGCGGCGCGTTACCCGAACCCGTCAGCCGCCGCGATACGCCAGCAGCAAATCGCGGAACACATTCGGATCTTTGATGAACGTCATTTCGCCTTCTGCGGGGAAGTGGTAATCCAAAAGCCGCGACACCCAAAAGCGCAGGCAGCCTGCACGGTAGGCGGTGGGCATGTAGTCCTGTTCCGCCTGCGTGAGCGGCCGCACGCTTTGATAGCCCGCCAAAAAAGCAGCCTGCAATGCCGGCACGATGTGGTGATGGGCATCTCGCGCCCAATCGTTCACGGCAATCGCCAAATCGTACACAAAGCTACCGTTGCACGCATAATAAAAATCAATGAAACCGGCCACCCGTCCGCTGTCCAAAAGCACGTTGTCTTTGAACAAATCGGCGTGGATGATGCCGCCGGGCAGGTGTGTGTCCGTATTCGCCGCCTGATGGGCGATTTCATCATGCAGCAGTTCGGCATCGTCGGCAGTCAGACAGCCGCGCAGCCGACCTTCTGCCTCCGTCCACCATGCTTGATGGCGCGGATTGTCCATTTTCTGCCCGAACGTGCTGCCCGCCAAGTGCATTTTCGCCAGCATCGCGCCCGTGTTAAAGCACTCTTCTTCGGTGGGATACGCCGTGTCGCCGCCCGACAGTTTTTCCACAATGCACGCGGGTTTGCCCACCAATGTGGCGGTGAACGAACCGTCGTTTTGCGCAATCGGTGCGGGGCATGCCACGCCGTTCGCGCTCAAATGGTGGGTCAAATCCATGAAAAACGGCAGCTCTTCGGCACGCAGCGTTTCAAACACGGTGAGCACATAAGTGCCCGAATCGGTGTGCAGGAAAAAATTGCTGTTGGTAATGCCCTGCGCAATGCCTTGCAGCGAACGGAATCCGCCCAACGGGTAACGTGTCAGCAACTGGCGCATTTCGTCGTCGGAAACGCTGGTATATACGGACATAATCGCCTGCCTGAAAATAGTGTTCGAAAAGCGCAATCATAACAAATTTAACAGTATTAGGGCAGTCGCTTTTTGTGTTACATTTATCTTTGTGCCGCCTGTGTTGCAGGCAGCCTGCACATTCCAAACCACTGTCCGACAAGGAGCGCGAAATGCCCACCCGTTTCATTCGTGCCGACATTCTGGCACAACCCGCCTATCCAAAACCCGATATTCCCAATCATTTCATCCTATTAGACAGCGCCGCGCCGTCCTTTTCCCTGCCCGAAGACATGCGGCGGCCATGGGCGGACGCCTTAGCCGAAGCCCCGCTTGACCGTACCGCAAACGCCGCCGAAAACGAAGTGCAGGCTGCTTTGCGTGCCACGCTCCCCATTCCCGAAAACGCACAAATCGTTTTGGGCAACGGGGCAGAAGAACTCGTGCGGCTGCTCGCATGGCTGACCGCGCAACCCGATGCCGCCGTACTCGCCCTCGAACCGTGTTCCGGCATGTACCGCCGCGCGGCCGAACTATGCCGCATGGCGTACACCGGCATTGCCCTGAACAATGATTTTTTGCCGAACCTGACCGCCCTCTTCGCCGCCATCGAACAAAAGCAGCCTGCACTCCTTTTCCTTTCCCACCCCAACCGCGCCACCGGCACCCCCATTGCCCGCGCCGACCTTGAAGAAATCGCCCGCCGCGCCGAAGGCATTGTCGTGGTGGACGAAACCTGCGCCGCAGATACCGAACACAGCTTCATCGCCCAAGCGGGGCAGCCGGAAAACCTGGTGGTGCTGCGTTCGTTCGACAGCATCGGTTTGAGCGGCATCCGCACGGATTACGCGGTCGGCAGCCCGCTCATCATGAACGAATTGGCCAAACTCCTGCCGCCCCGCCCCGTGAACGGCTTGAGCCTTTGCGCCGCGCGGTTCGCGTTGCAGCACGCAGACACGTTCCGGCAAAACACCGAACAGCTTGCCGCCGAGCGCACCCGTGTGGCCGCGGCATTGGCCGAATTGGCGGAAACGCAGGTTCTGGACGGCCAAGCGCATTTCCTGACTGTGCGCCTGCCCGATGCACCGGGCGCTTTTGAACGGCTGAAAGAAAACGGCATTTTGGTGAAAAACCTGCACGGCCATCACGCGCTGCTGCACAACTGCCTGCGCATCGCCATCGGCACGCCCGAGCAGAACGACGGCGTGGTGCAGGGCGTGCAGCAGGCGGTGGCCGAATATCTGGCGCGGAAAAACGGCGGCGGCCATTGCCCTGCCGATTTGTCGCAAAAGCTGTTTTACGCGACTTTGTGCTATGTGGCGGCTTTGAGCCTGCTCAGCCTGTGGATCGGTTTGGCGTTCGGGCATATTTGACGGATGCCGCAAAAGCAGCCTGCACCCTGTTTCGGCAAGTGCAGGCTGCTTTTTTATAAACAAAAGTTATATCCGAAAGAAAAAAACCGTCTTTGGCAAAACGGCGGCAGGCTGCTTAAAATCGTGCCTTTACAGCATTCACATCCCAAGAAAGGACGCTTCATGGCGCTGCAAACCCTGCTGACGCAAATTGCCGCATTGGCACAAAAAGAACTCGCCCCCATCGTGCAGGACATCGACCGCAAAGGCGTGTATCCCGAACAATTCATGCGCGAATTGGGCAAAATCGGCGGCTATCAATCGGTGGGCACAGTGGAAGAAGGCGGCAACGGTTTGGGCCTGACCGCGCAAATCCTGGCCATCCGTGAAGTGGGCAAAATCTGCGGTGCCACCGCGTTTTCCGTGTGGTGTCAGGCAGCCTGCGCGTGGTATCTGCACAAAACGCCGAATGCCGCCGCCAAAACGCGCTATCTGGCCGACGTGCTGCAAGGCAAAGTGTTGGCCGGCACGGGCATGTCCAATACCGTCAAACACTTAGCTGGCATTGAAGGGCACAACCTGCGCGCCGAAAAAACCGAAGGCGGCTATCGGGTGAACGGCGTGCTGCCTTGGGTATCGAATTTGGGCGACACGCACATTTGGGCCAACACGGCGGCGGTGGACGGCGGCTACGTCATGTTCATCACCGGCGCGCAACGCGAAGGCGTGACCCTGAACCCCTGCCCCGAATTCTGCGCCCTGGAAGGCACGCGCACCTTCGCCCTGAAATTCGACAACGTCTTCGTGCCGCATGAAGACGTGTTGGCCGAACCGGAACAGTTCCCCGCCTATATCCAATCCATCAAAGCAGGCTTTATCCTGCTGCAAATCGGCATCGGCGCAGGCATTATCGACGACTGCCTGAAAGAAATCGAAGCGGCGAACGTGGGCTGCGGCGAAGTGAATTTTTATCTGGACGACCAGATTGACGATTTGCAGGCACGTTTCGACACCTTGCTGCAAAAAACCGCCAAGCTGGGCGATGCGGCATGGCAAGGCGAAGCCTCCATTCTGGAAACGCTGCAAACGCGCTTGGCAGCGGCGGAATTGTGTTTGGCGGCGGCGCAATCGGCGGCTTTGCACGCAGGCGCGAAAGGCTATTTGCTCCGCAGCCCCGTGCAGCGGCGCGTGCGCGAAGCCATGTTTGTCGCCATCGTCACGCCCGCCACCAAGCATTTGCGCAAAGAAATTGCCGATTTGGAATTTTCGGGCGAATTCTCCATTTGACCCAACAGCCGCACCATGCCCAAAAGCAGCCTGCACTTTGGAAAACGAAGTGCAGGCTGCTTTTCAATGCCGAAAGAGCCGCTCAAACCCGTCCTCCCGAATCGCCAAAGTGCAGGCTGCTTTTGCTATAATACCGCTTCTTCCGTCACCCTTCGGACTTCCCCATGAAATGGTTTTCCCGTTTTGCCACCATCAGCAAAATCGTTTACCGCTACGGCCTGCGCGATATGCTCCTGCCCCACGTCCATGCCGACTGGCTGCGCCACATCGTGCGCAGGCTGCCTGCTTCCGCGCAATTCGCCAACCAACCCCTGCCCGTGCGCCTGCGCCTGGCATTGGAAAACCTTGGACCCATTTTCGTGAAACTCGGCCAAGTGCTGTCCACCCGCCCCGACCTGCTCCCGCCCGACTATGCCGCCGAATTGGCCAAATTGCAGGACAAAGTGCCGCCGTTTGACGCCGAATTGTCGCGCCGCCAAATCGAACAGTCGCTGGGCAAGCCGATTGAAGAACTGTATGCCTGCTTCGACCCGCAGCCCGTTGCCAGCGCGTCCATCGCCCAAGTGCACCGCGCCACCCTGTTCAGCGGCGAAGAAGTGGCCGTGAAAGTGCTGCGCCCGAATCTGACAAAAGTCATCGAGCAGGATTTGGCGCTGATGCGTTTTGCCGCAGGCTGCATCGAGCGCCTGTTTGCCGACGGCAAGCGGCTGAAACCGCGCGAAGTGGTGGCTGAATTCGACAAATACCTGCACGACGAACTCGATTTGATGCGCGAAGCCGCCAACGCCAGCCAGTTGCGCCACAATTTCATCGACAGCGACATGCTCATCGTGCCGCAGGTGTATTTCGATTATTGCAGCCGCGAAGTGTTGACCATCGAATGGATGGACGGCACGCCCATTTCCGACATCAACCGCCTGAAAGAACAAGGCATTGATTTGCAGAAACTCGCCCAATACGGCGTGGAAATCTTCTTCACCCAAGTGTTCAAACACGGCTTTTTCCATGCCGACATGCACCCGGGCAATATCCTCGTCGCGCCCGATGGCCGCTATATCGCGCTGGATTTCGGCATTGTCGGCAGCCTGACCGAATACGACAAACGCTATCTAGCCATCAATTTTCTGGCCTTTTTCAACCGCGACTACCACCGCGTCGCCACCGCGCACATCGAAAGCGGCTGGGCGCCCGCCGACACCTGCGCCGAAGATTTGGAAGCCGCCGTGCGCACCGTGTGCGAACCGATTTTCAACAAACCGCTGGCGGAAATTTCCTTCGGCATCGTGCTGATGCGCCTGTTTGAAACCAGCCGCCGCTTCCATGTGGAAATCCAGCCGCAGCTGGTGCTGCTGCAAAAAACGCTGCTGAACATCGAAGGACTGGGCCGCCAGCTCGACCCGCAACTGGATTTGTGGCAAACCGCACGGCCGTTCCTCGTAAAATGGATGGACAGCCAAATCGGCGTGCGCGCCCTGTGGCGCAACCTGAAAAACGAAGCCCCCGACTGGGCGGAAATCCTGCCCAGCCTGCCGCGCAAAATCAGCTCGCTGGTCGATGAAAAACGCCGCCACGAAATGCGCGACGCATACGCCCACCTGATTGCCACGCAGCGCCGCCAAAATTTCTGGCTGGCCGCCATTGCACTGATTTTGCTGGTGTCGGTTTTGCTGAAATAACGCCGCAGCGGCAACGCCCGCCCGAAAGCAGCCTGCAATCCGGCCACAGCGCCGTGGAATGAATTTTTTACGCGGATAAGATAAAATTTATTCGATAGACAAATCATTCGTTTAACATTATCCTTTGTGCAAAGGGCTGCTGTTTGCAAAAGCAGCCTGCACTTTATACCTATTTGATTTTAAGAAAGAATCACTATGAGCGAATACCTGTTCACTTCCGAATCCGTATCGGAAGGACACCCCGACAAAGTTGCCGACCAAATTTCCGATGCGATTTTGGACGCGATTTTTGCCCAAGACCCGAAAGCACGCGTGGCCGCCGAAACGCTGGTGGCCACCGATTTGTGCGTTCTGGCCGGCGAAATCACCACCACCGCCAAAGTGGATTACGAAAAAATCGCCCGCGAAACCGTGCGCAAAATTGGTTACAGCGACCCGAAACTGGGCTTTGCCGCCGACACGTTCAAGCTCATTTTGAACTACGGCCAACAATCGCCCGACATCGCACAGGGCGTGAACGAAGGCGAAGGCGTGGATTTGAACCAAGGGGCGGGCGACCAAGGCCTGATGTTCGGCTATGCCTGCGATGAAACCCCCGCGCTCATGCCCTTTGCCATTTACTACAGCCACCGCCTGATGCAGCGCCAGAGCGAAGTGCGCAAAAGCGGCCTGCTGCCCTGGCTGCGCCCCGATGCCAAAGCGCAATTAACCGTTGCCTACGACAGCGAAACCGGCCAGGTAACGCGCATCGACACCATCGTCCTCTCCACGCAGCACGATGAAAACGTGTCGCGCGAAGAATTGATTGCCTCTGTGAAAGAACACATCATCGCGCCCGTGCTGCCCAAAGAGCTGATTACGCCCGAAACCAAATACCACATCAACCCCACCGGCAATTTCGTCATCGGCGGGCCGCACGGCGACTGTGGTTTGACCGGCCGCAAAATCATTGTCGATACCTACGGCGGCGCGGCTCCGCACGGCGGCGGCGCATTCTCCGGCAAAGACCCGAGCAAAGTGGACCGTTCCGCTGCCTATGCCGGCCGTTATGTGGCCAAAAACATTGTGGCCGCAGGCTTGGCGACCCAGTGCCAAATCCAGATTTCCTACGCCATTGGCATTGCCGAGCCGACCTCCATCGCCATCGATACCTTCGGAACGGGCGTTTTGAGCGAGGAAAAACTGATTCAGCTGGTGCGCGAACACTTCGACCTGCGCCCCAAAGGCATTATCCAAATGCTGGATTTGCTGCGCCCGATTTACAGCAAATCCGCCGCCTACGGACACTTCGGCCGTGAAGAGCCCGAATTCACTTGGGAACGCACCGACAAGGCTGCCGCCCTTCGCGCCGCCGCAGGGCTGTAACGCCTGAAATATCAAGTGCAGGCTGCTTTTGAACGCACTCAAAGCAGCCTGCACTTTATCTGTTAAAATACGTCCGTTTTCATTGGCTTTCCACACGATTATTGATTTTATGAAAAATATCCGCAATTTCTCCATCATCGCCCACATCGACCACGGCAAATCCACCCTCGCCGACCGCTTCATCCAACACTGCGGCGGCTTGGAAAACCGCGAAATGAGTTCGCAGGTTTTGGACAGCATGGACATCGAAAAAGAGCGCGGCATCACGATTAAGGCGCAAACCGCCG